>Ga0163161_10000013_pt1 | contig 258747 bp, 270 predicted proteins | sample S45metaG_FD_129847 | JGI IMG/M metagenome (GOLD analysis project Ga0163161, IMG submission 129847) | Switchgrass rhizosphere microbial communities from Kellogg Biological Station, Michigan, USA - S4-5 metaG | ecosystem: Host-associated > Plants > Roots > Rhizosphere > Soil | place: USA... | reverse complement strand
AGAGGAGTACTTCGTCACCACCAAGCTGTGGAACTCACAGCAAGGCCACGACTCGACGCTTGCCGCCTTCGAGGCGAGCCTTGAGCGGCTCGGGCTCGACCACGTCGACCTTTACCTGATCCACTGGCCAGCCCCGACCCTGGGTCGGTTCGTTGACACCTGGCGGGCCTTCGAACAGATCCACCGGGAGGAGGCAGCACGCACGATCGGCGTCTCAAACTTCCGTATCGATGACCTAAGGCTGCTGGAGCGGGAGACGGAGACACTGCCGACGGTCAACCAGGTCGAGTTGCACCCTCGCTTACAGCAACCCGACTTGCGTGCCTGGCAGGCTGAGCACGGCATCGTCACCGAGGCCTGGAGCCCACTTGCCCAGGGCGAGCTGCTCGATAACGAGACGATCGTTGCTGTGGCCGAGGAGCACGGTAAGACGGCGGCCCAGGTGATCCTGCGCTGGCACCTCCAACTCGGCAACGTCGTCATCCCCAAGTCGGTGACGCCGGAGCGGATCCGCGAGAACATCGCCCTCTTCGACTTCGAGCTGAGTGACGAGGAGATGGCGACGATCGGGGATCTCGACAGCGGCAACCGGATCGGCCCTGATCCCGCCACGTTCGTAGCGCCTTAGTCCACCGCGCCAGGTCTCGTTGCCCGGATCTCGATCCGGGTTAACCTTCTCGTATTGCACTCAAGAATTTTGAGCTGCTGTGACCGAGCTGGTGCAAAACCTTATCGACGCGCTGGCACTGGGCAGCCTCTATGCGCTGATCGCGCTCGGGGTCACGGTGATCTACTCGGTGATGGACATGATGAACTTCGCCCACGGCGAGTTCATCATGCTCTCCGCATACGCCCTCTACGTACTCGCCGGTTTGCCCTTCGCTGCTGCGGTGGGTGGGGCGCTTGTGACTGGGGTCCTGATCGCGATTGTCGCTGAGCGGGTCGCCTTCCGGCCAGTGCGCAAAGCGGACATGTCGGCCCAGCTCGTCACCTCACTGGCGGTGGCGACCATCCTGCAGAACGTCGTCATGGCCGCCGTCGATGCTCGTCCCAAATCGGTGGCGACACCGACCTTCATCAGCGAATCGACCCAGCTCGGCGCAATCTCGGTGCCGAACCTGGAGTTCCTCACGCTTGCCCTGACGGCGGTCGTACTGGTCGGCCTCGGCTGGCTGCTCTACCGGACCCGTGCGGGGTTGGCGATGCGGGCGGCGGCAGAGAACTTCGAGATGGCGCGGCTGCTCGGCGTGCGGGCGGACAGGGTAATCGCGCTCTCCTTCGCGGTAAGCGGCGCCCTTGCCGCGACGGTCGGCGTGCTTCTGGTGATGCAGACCGGACAGGTCTCACCGACGATGGGTCTGACGCCGGTGCTGGTCGGCTTCGTCGCGGTGACGATCGGCGGCTTCGGCAAGATGTTCGGCGCAGTGCTCGGCGGCCTGGTGCTCGGCGCGATTTCTTCCCTTCTTGGTGCCTACTTGCCGGAGGGCCTATTGCCCTTCCGTGACGCATTCGTCTTCAGCCTGCCGGTGGCGATCCTGATTTTCAGACCGCACGGCCTGCTGGGCGCGGCAACAGGGGAGGCGCGGGTGTGAGTGGCGGCCGGCTCCGCTCGCGCTCTTCGCTCAGCCTCTCGCTGTTGGCTCCGCTCATTCTGGTTGCGCTCACGATGGCGGTCGGGGCCAACGGCACGCCCTCCTTGCGGGGAACCGTGACGATGATCCTCTGCAACTTGATCATCGTCCTCGGCCTGCAGGTCTTCATCGGTAACAGTGGCGTCTACTCGTTCGGGCAGCTCGGTTTCGCAAGCGCCGGCGCATACGTCGCGGCGCTGCTCACGCTGCCTGCCGCCTTCGCCGCGCTGCAGACACCCGCCCTTCCTCACTGGATCGCCTCCGCCCAGCTCACTCCGCTGCTCTCGACCCTTGTCGCCGCTGCGGCCTGTGGACTGCTGGCAGCTGTGGTCGGCCTGCCGCTGATGCGGACCTCGACCCTGGCGATCCCGATCTCGACGTTTGCCTTTTTGATCGTCGTCTACAACGTGCTCGCCAACTGGGACGCGATCAGTGGCGGGAGCAGCGGACTGGTGAGCATTCCGAGGACGACCAGCATCGGGGCGGCCGGCCTCTGGGCGGGTGCTGCCGTCGTGGTGGCGCTTGCCTACAAATGGTCAACTCACGGTTATCGCCTGCAGGCGACCCGCGAGGACGAGGTTGCCGCCCGCTCGCTCGGGATTGGCGTGACCGGGGAGAGGCTGATCGCCTTCGCTCTCAGCGGGATGCTGTGCGGCATCGGCGGTGCGCTGGCCGCACACCAGTCTGGGGTCCTCAATCCGACCACGTTCTACTTCGGCGCGACGGTAACGACGGTGACGATGATGGTGCTCGGCGGAGCCCGCAGCGTCTTGGGGGCAGTGCTGGGGGCGATCGCGGTGGCGAGCGTGAACGAGTTGCTGCGGGGCTTCGAAGGCGGTGGGCATATCTTTGGCGTCCTTTCGATTGGCCGGACGCCGGGGCTGACCGCGATCGGAGTGGGCCTAATCCTGCTGGCGACGATGATCGCGATGCCGGATGGGCTGAGCGGCGGTCGCGAGGCGGGCGAGCTGGGCTGGGTTCGGCGGCTGCGGACGATGCGCCCGTCTCCCGGGTCCGCAGCGAACGGCGCCGTCGCGATGAAGAAAATCGAGCGGTCCGGGGAAGGTGCTCTTCGCGCCGAAGGGATCTCGGTGGCGTTTGGCGGCTTGCGCGTGTTGAGAGGAGTCGATCTGACGCTACAGCCGGGGGAGGCCCTGGGCCTGATCGGACCAAACGGAGCGGGCAAGACGACGCTGGTCAACGTCCTCAGCGGGTTCCTGGCACCCGACGCGGGCACGGTCAGCCTGGACGGTGCTGACGTCAGCGGCCGCTCTCCGGCTCGCCTCGCCCGCGCCGGCCTGAGTCGGACGTTCCAGGCCGCCCTCCCCTTTCCGCATCTGAATGGCCTGGAGAGCGTTGCGGTCGGAGCAATGGGAGTCGGTGTCGGCAGGCGAGAGGCGGTCACGGTTGCCGCCAGGGTGCTGGATCGTCTCGGCATGCACGAGCAGGCGGCGGTGCCGGCGGGCTCCCTGCCCCCAGCGAGCCAGCGCCTGCTGGGGGTCGCCCGTGCCCTCGCTACCGGACCCCGTTACCTGCTGCTTGACGAGCCCGCCGCTGGACTGAGCGAGGTCGAGGGCGGGGAACTGATCGCGATTTTGCGCGCGGTGCTCGATGACTTCGGCTGTGGAATCCTTCTGATCGAGCATGAGATGAGCGTGGTGATGAGCCTCTGTCCGCGGGTGCAGGTGATCGACGACGGGGTAACGCTGCGGGTTGGCTCGCCGGCGGAGATCCAGGCCGACCCGGCTGTTGTGGAGGCCTACCTGGGCAGCTCCTACCTGGCGGCTGCAAGTGCTTGAGCTGCGTGAGGTCAAGGTCGCCTACGGGGGCGTCGAGGTCGTGCACGGCGTGGACCTCGGCCTCGCCCAAGGCGAAGTCGTAGGAATGATCGGGCCAAACGGGGCAGGCAAGAGCTCGGTGTTGCGGGCGGTCTGTGGCCTGGCGCGACCGAGCTCGGGAGAGGTGCTGTTCGAGGGTCGCGTTCTGAACGGGATGGCGCCGGAGCGGATCGCCCGGCTCGGGCTCGCGCTCGTACCCGAGGGTCGGCACGTATTTAAGACGCTGACCGTGGCCGAGAACCTCCGGATGGGCATGCGCCGAAACGACAAGAGCACCGCCGTGTTGGAGCGGACGCTAGAGCGCTTCCCAGTCCTCCGTGCCCGGGCCGGGGAGCACGCCGATCGGCTCTCGGGCGGCGAGCAGCAGCAACTGGCGATCGCCCGGGCACTGCTTGGCCAGCCGCGGTTGCTGATCCTCGACGAGCCGTCACTCGGGCTGGCGCCGAAGACGATCGACCTGATCTACGAGCTGCTCGAAGGTCTGCGGGAGGAAGGGACCACGATGCTCCTGGTCGAGCAGAACGCGGCGCGGACGATCGACTTCTGCGATCGCTGCCTGGTTCTGGGAGCCGGCAGGGTCCGCGTCCAAGGACGGCGTGAGGAACTGGAGGGCGACTCGAATCTGTTGCGCACATATCTAGGAGGGCAACCGTGAACGAAGGGGCGAGAAGCGGAGGAAGGCAATGAGCGAGGAGAAACCGAATCGTGTCCCGACCAGCGAGGAGACCTTGCGAGCGCTGCGCCGTTGCTGGCAGCCGGTGGCGAGAATGCAAGACCTGGAGGGCGGCCCACAACGGGCGGTCCTCCTTGGAGAGGCCCTCGCGGTCTTCCTGACCGAGAGCGGCGCTCCGGCGGTGGTCGCCGACCGCTGTGCGCACCGCGGCGCCTCGCTCTCGATGGGCGAGGTGAAGGGCGAGGGCGTCCAGTGTCCCTACCACGGCTGGGAGTGGGACGGCCGCGACGGTGCCTGCACGCGGGTCCCCTCGCTGGCCAATCAGGGTCAGATCCCGCCGCGCGCCCGGATCGCGGCCTTCCCTGCTCGGGAACGGTGGGGGCTCGTCTGGACGGCGTTGGAGGAGCCGCTCGGTGAGCCGCCGACCGCGCCCTGGTTCGAGCCCTCCCCGGGGCGGTGGAAGCACGGGACGCCATTCGAGCTGCCGGTGGGCATGGGGTTGATGATCGAGAACTTCCGCGACGTCGCCCATTTCGCTTTCGTGCACAGGGACACCCTGGGCTCGGTCTCCGAGGTCGTCGAGCCGCTGGCGGTCGAGCGCGACGGAATCGAGGTGACGATGAGCCGCGAGATGAAGACCGGCGCCGGGGGCGACGGGACGTGGGACTCGCTGCGCGAAGGCCACAACCACACGATCGCGCCCAACTTCACCTCGATCAGGATGGTGATGGCGAAGGGCGAGCGCTGGCTTTTGCACGCGGCGCGTGCGATCGGCGCCACTGAGTCCATGCACTACTGGGCCGAGGGCCTGAGCGACGACTTCGATGAGCTCTCGCTCGACGAGGCGATCGAGTCAGAGGAGCGGCTCTACGCCGAGGATCGGGAGGTGACGGCCGCGGTCCAACCGCCAGAGCTGCCGCTGGCGCTCGACGCCGACCTCAACACGTTGGCCGATCGCTTCACCCTCGCCTACCGCGAGGCTTTCTCCGAGTTCGTGCTGCGGGCGCTGCTCGGGCGCGGCCCTCATTCCAGCTCGAATGAGAGCTGAGTAGTGTCGGCTCGCCAGATCAGGCGGGCGAACTCGAGCGGGCGTTCCCGCGTTGCCCCGTTTGTCCGACCGAACTGGACGAAGCGCCCAATCAGGGCCGGATTGCCTGCTTTGGAGCCCACCTGGGACGCTGCCCACCCACTGAAGTAGGTGTGCTCGATCGAGACGGTACTCCGAGTAAGTTCCAGCTTGCCGGGCCGGGGTGGATTCGCACCGTTTACTAAGGCTTTGGCAGTCGGGAGAAGCCACGGAAGGCGGGAGATCGAGGAGTAGGAATCGATGACGAAGGCCGACGGTTCGCCGGTGTCGACCACCGCCGTCACCTGGGCGATCTCTGCTCGAGATATGCCCAGCTCGAGGAATTGGGACACCGTCCGGTCGGGCATGCGCTTGCGCACGCTGGCCACCGACACTGAGCGGCCGCGATCGGCGCTTGCCCACAGTTTCACCAGGCCGGTTGCCTCGACTTTGCTTCGAGGCGCGGAGACGAAGGCGCCCGAGCCTTTGATCCGGAAGATCGTGCCGTCCCCAACGAGGAGATCGAGCGCTGGTCTGATCACCGCGCGGGAGACTTCGAACTCTTCCTCCAGCTCACGTTCCGTGGGAAAGCGCGCACCAGGCTCCCAGGTTCTAAGCTCCAGCATTCGGTGCAGCTCTGCGGCGAGCTGGAAGTAGAGCGGCACCTCGCCCTCTCGGTCCAGTTCACGGCTGCCGGCCAGGGGAACGTCGGACGATCGCTTTGGTCGGCCCCGAGCCGGCTGAACGGGCTTGGCCATTTGAGCACCCAGGATACCTTTGTGTTCTACGACCGCATACGACTAGCCGCCGTATTCGGGTAGGAAGTGTGGGTTTATGGTGGTGACCAGCTTCGGCTTACCGTTCGCAAACACGTATATCGGCCAGCTGGCATTCGCGTAGTGGAAGTCTTTGGTGTAGGAGATCTTGCCGAGGACCGTCTGGTGCGGCTTTGCCTCCAGCGCATCGGCCAGCGCGTTGCCGTCGACGCTGCCGGTTTCTTTGATCGCGCTGATGATCAGCTGGCCCGCGGCGTAGGCCGAGAGCAGGACGCTGGAGACGTCGGTGTTGACCCCCGCCTTTTCCAGTTTTTCGTATAGCTTCGCCGTCGTTTCGTTGGGCGGGTCGTAGGAAGAGCCGTTGAGGGCGAGGTAGATGTCTTTGGTGTCGGAGATGCCCTTCAACCAGTAGGTGCCGTCGAACGAGCCGGTGCCCATGATCGGCACGTCGATGCCGGCGTCACGGACCTGCTTCACTGCTGCCGCGCCGCCTGGCGGGTATGAGCACATCACCACGGCGTCGGCGTTGGATTTCTTCAGCTGGTTGACCTGGCTGGCGATCGACTCGTCTTCGTTCTTGAAGTCGACTGAGCCGGAGATCGAGCCGCCGAGGTGTTCCCAGGCTTGCTGGAATCCCGCGCAGTAGGCCTTGCCGTAGATGATTGCGGTGTCGCGGAAGAGGAACGGGTGCTCGATCCCCTTTTCGTGCAGGAAGGTGGCGTCGGCGCTGGCCTCGCTGAGCACGCTGGGGTAGGCGCTGAAGGAGAGGCGGCCGGTGGTCGGCGGGCCGTAGCCGGGTTCGTTGGCGGAGAGGCTGAAGTTGAGCGCGTCATTTTCTTCCGCCACCGGCGCCGCCGCCGCGGCGGTGAGCGACTCGCTGCTGAGGAGCAGCACGTTGGCTCCCTTTTCGATCGCCTGCTGCGCGGCGATTGGGGCCTGCTGTGGGTCGGAGCGGTTGTCGGTCTGAATTACCTTGAGCTTGCTGCCGTCGATGCCGCCCTTGGCATTGGTTTCGTCGACCAGCTGTTCGACCGCGGAGATGCTGGCGTCGAAGGGGGCGAGGTAGCCACTCTTGGCGATCGCGGCACCGAGCACAATTGTCTTCGGCAGGCCGGAGGAGGAAGACGTGGTGGAGCCGCTGCCACCGCCGCAGCCGGCTAGCAAGACCAGCCCGAGCGCTGGGCCAAGACAACAGCGTTTAATTACTGTGAGCATTGTTATCCATCAACAATACTGTGTAATTCCTTACTTTCCCGATTTCCCGACTCCCTAGGAATTCTGGCAATGGGCCGGAAGTACGCCTATATGGCGGAAAATCGACCTGTGGAAATGCAGCGGCGCCTACTGCGAGTAAATGCGGTTGCCGCCACCGCGTTCCTGATCGGAGGGTCGCTGTTTGCGATCGGGGCTGGGCTGGCGCAGGGTGGCGTCGATGCGACTGCCTGCGCGACCGTCTACTTGGTTGGCGGCGTCTTCTTCAGTGCTGGCGGTTACACGTCGGTGCTGCAGGTGGTCAACGAGCCCGAAGGGGGATGGGGCGCCTCGGTTCCAGATGACCGTTGGCGCTGGTGGTCGCGAGAGCCGCGGCGCCTGCAATGGCTTAGTGCCGTGGCTCTCTTCGTCGGCACGTTGGTTTTCGCGATCAACCTGGTCGACTCGTTCATCCAGGAACTCAGCCCGGCCGAAGCCGACCGCCTCGTCTGGTCACCGGACATGGTCGGCTGCGCCCTCTTCCTCGTCTCCGGCCATTTGGCGATGGTCGGGATCGGCGGTGGCTGGCGCTTCTGGCGTCGCCGCGACCTCGGCTGGTGGATCATCGCCGTCAACCAGTTCGGCTCGGTTCTCTTCATGGTTTCGGCTGTTGCCTCCTTCATCCGCCCCTCGACTGGCGACGCACTCGCTACCGGCATCGCCAACTGGGGGACGCTCACCGGCGCCCTCTGCTTTGCCGTCGCCGGCTTGATGCAGGAGTTCGAGCACCCGCTCGGCCCCCGCCGCCGCCGCGATCAGGCTTCGGCTGCTTGAGGGCGCCGGACTCGCTGGCGACCCTCGCCGTAGCTGCGGGTCTCATAGACGATCATCGCCCAGATCAGGACGTTGGCGACCGCAAGCGCGACTAGAGCCGGTACCTCAGTGGCCACTGGCACCAGGATCAGCAGCACTATCGCCAGCAGCAGGCGCTGGCGGTTGATCGTGTGGATGTGCCGGTAGCGGAAGGCGACATGGCCGAGAAGGTAAACGGCAAGGCCGCCGAGCAGGGCGAAGGCAGGCACGGCATGCATGTGGCCGCCGAAGTGGCCGATCGTCGTCTTCATGCCAAAGGCGACGAGCACGATCCCGGCCACCATTAGGAGGTGAAGGTAGGAGTAGGAGTCCCGCGCCATCTCGTTTTGCACCTTGCCGACCTCTGCCTCGGCTAGGCGCCGGCCGGCGACGATCGCGACGATGTCGAAGTAGACCCACCACATTGCCGCGGTGAGGGCGACGCCGAGCACGGCCGCGGTGCCGATGCCGAGGTCGAGCGTGTGAGAGGCGCCAACGCCGATCGCGACGATCGACTCGCCGAGGGCGATGATCACGATCAGCCCGTGGCGCTCGGCGAAGTGGCCGGGAACGAGCCTCCAGCCTTCGGAGCCGAAGAAGTAGGGACCGCCCATGTCAAGGAGGAGGGCCAGCGCCCAGAGGGCGCCTTGGGCGAGGCCGTCGAAGAGCGACGCGGCGGCCAGCAGCGCGACCGCGACCGCGGTGCTGGCGGCAAGGCCCAGGACCGAGTGACGCAGGGCGTCGTCCTCGGGGCTGGCGAGCATGAAGAGGGCGATGTGGGCGGTGCGCACGACGCCGTAGATCAGGGCGAAGGCGAGAGCCAGGTTGCCGAAGGCCTCGGGCACGCAGAGGGAGACGAGCAGCAGCGCTGCCATCGCCCCGAACATGACCAGCCGTACCGCTCCTTCCTCGGGGTCGATTACGCTGGTCAGCCAGGAGTACCCGGTCCAGGCCCACCAGAGCATGCCGAGTACCAACAGGCCTTGGGCCATGCCCGACCAGGTCGGGTGGTGCGACATCAGCGCCGTGCACTGGGTGATCGCCAGCACGAAGACGAGGTCGAAGAAGAGCTCCAGCGGCGTCACCCGCTCGCCGTCGCGCAGCACGGCGCTAAGCCGGGACTGACGCGGTTCGTTGGCGGCGGCCATCGCCGCCATCTTCTCAAGCGGCCGAGGCGGCCTTGCTGTCTTCGGCGTTGTACTGAGTAAGCAGCGCTTCCTCCTGATCCTTTTTCGGGAAGAAGAAGAAGACCAGGGCACCACCGAGCGCGATCGCGATGATCCCGGCGAGGTAGGCCCACTCGTCGCCCTGGAGGAAGGATGCCTTGGCGGCGGCAATGATCTGTTCGCTGTGCCCGGGGTACTGGGAAGCGAGGTCGGCGGCGCTGGAGAACGACTTGGTCAGCTCGCCTTCGACGTTTTCGGTGATCTTGGCCGATTCCCCCGAGGAGGCGATCGCGGCGCTGGCGGCGGCGGCGTAGCCGGCGGTGAGCAGGGCGCCGAAGATCGACTGCATGATCGCGCCGCCGAGGTCGCGCTGCAGGTCCGCCGTGCCTGAGGCCATGCCGGCGCGCTTAACCGGCACCGAGCCGGTCAACGAGTGGGACGCAGGAGTACCGGCGAAGCCGACGCCGATCCCGATAAAGGCGTAGCCGAGACCGACCTTCCAGTAGGAGATGCCTTCCTTCCAGAGCAGCAGCATGGTGAGGAAGCCAAGCACGCAGAAGACGTAGCCGATCAACAGGGTGAAGCGGGCGCCGCGTGCCTCGACCAGCTTCGCCGAGCGGGGCGCGACGATCACCATCAGCACCGCCGCAGGCAGGATCGCCAAGCCGGAGTCAAGGGTCGAGTAGTCGAGCACGTTCTGGAGGAACTGCTGGCCGATGAACATCGCCCCCATCAGCGAGCCGAAGACGATGATCCCGGCGCAAGCTGCGACCCAGAAGATCCGCCGGCTTGCCACCTCGAGGTCATACAGCGGCGAGCGGGCCCGGCGCTGGCGCATCACGAAAGCCGCCGTCGCGGCGAGTGCGACGATGCCGAGGCCGATCGCCAGTGATCCCTTGCCCGGCACCGGTGCCAGGTTGATCCCCAGTACCAGTGCCGCAACCAGGAGGATCGAGAGGATGCCGCCGAGGTTGTCGACCGGCTCGGTGCTCTCGTTGACGTGGGCGGGGACGTAGCGCCAGGCAAGGAAGAGGGCTAGAGCAGCAAGTGGCAGGGTGACGAGGAAGACCGAGCCCCAGTCGAAGTGTTCCAGCAGGGCGCCGGAGAGCAGCGGTCCGAGCGAGGCGATCGCGCCGCCGATCGCCGACCACAGCGCGATCGAGCGGGTCCGGCCGTTGCCGGACCACAGAGCTGTGATCAGCGCCAGTGTGGTCGGGAAGGCCATGCCAGCGGCGATACCGCCGAACACGCGGGCAACGAAGAGGACCCCGTCGGAGGGGGCGAGGCCAGCCAGCAGCGATGCCGGGATCGAGAGCCCCATGCCGAGCAGCAGCATCATCTTGCGCCCGTAGCGGTCGCCGAGCGCTCCCAGGTAGAGGACCGAGGTCGCCAGTCCCAACGAGTAGCCGACCGCGATCAGGTTCAGCGTCGTCTGGCTGGAGCCAAAGGCCTTGCCGATGTCGGGCAGGGCAACATTGGCAACCGCCAGGTTGAGGTTCGCCACCGCGGCGACCATGATCAGCGCCGTGAGGACGAGACCGGCGCGTTTGGGGCTACTCGACTCCACGTCCCGCAAACCTATCCGAGGACAGCGGCGCCCGCTGGGCGTGTCTGAGCTTAGGGGTGTTATTGACCCCGTTAGCTCAGACACGCCCGGGAGATAGTGTGCCGCGGCGATGGCTGACGATCGCAAACGCCCCGAGGCGCCACGGGTCGAGAAAGTCCTGCCGGGCATCTGGCGGCTGCGGCTGGCGCTGCCTTGGCCCGGCGTGCCGCATGGCAACGTCTGGGCGGTCGCCGCCGACGAGGGCATCGTTCTCTTCGACACTGGGATCGGCGGCAAGGGGCGGATGCGCCAGTTCGACCTCGCCCTCGCCCAGGCCGGCTTTGGGCTCGAGGACGTACGATTGCTGGTCTGCACCCACTCGCACACCGATCATTACGGCCTCGCGGCGCCGATTGTCGAGGGCGCCGGCTGCGAGCTTTGGATGCACCCCGCCTGGGAACACGTGCGGTTGCTTGCCGACGATCCGGCAGCGGCGCTGGAGCACCGCTTGGAGGTGGCGCGGCAGAGTGGCGTCCCGGCGGCGGCGCTGGAGCGCTACCGCGAGTCGCGCAGCGATGACGAGGAGACTGGGATCGATGCGATCGTCGAGCCCGATCGCGATCTGTTGCCGGGGGTCGAGGTGGAGACCGACCTCGGCATCTGGCAAGTCCACGAGACGCCCGGCCACGCCCCCTCGCACGTCGTCCTGCACCAGCCGGAGCGCAAGCTGATGATCTCAGGCGATCACCTGCTGGGTCGCACCGTGCTCTTCTTCGACCACGGCCACAGTCCCGATCCGGTTGGCGAGTTCCTGCGCGGTCTCGACGAGGTCGAGCCGCTTGAGGTCAACCTCTGTTTGCCCGGCCATGGGCGCCCGTTTCGCGACCCCGAGGCCAAGATCGCCGAGGCACGGCGACAGGTCGACGAGCTGCTTGCCAAGACTCGCGAGTCGCTCGCCGAGGGCGAGAAGCCACCCTTCGAGGTGGTCGGCGACATCGTCGGTTCCGAGAACCTGAACACGCCAGTCAGCGCCTGGGTCCTGCAGATCGTCCTCTCCTGCCTCGACCATCTAACGATCCTGGGTGAGGTCGAGAAGGTCGAGGGGACCGATCCGCAGCGCTGGCGGTTGGCGTAGACGTAGAGGGAGGGCACCCGGCCCTCCCTATAGCCTTCGCGGCTGTGGCTAGCTTCACTTTTACGCGGGAGATCGCGGCACCGGCCGAGGTTGTCTTCGAAGTGCTTACCGACCATCGGCGGTACTCGGAACTGACGCCTTTGCGGAAGTCCGTGCTGGAGCGGGAGGGGGATCCTGCCCCCAATGGCGTTGGGGCGATTCGGAAGCTGACCGCTGTTGGGCCGGCGCTGCGGGAGGAAGTGATCGGTTACGAGTCGCCGGGTCGGTTCTCCTACACGCTGCTTTCCGGCTTGCCCGTGCGCGATCACGTCGGAACGGTGGAGCTGACCCTGGACGGCAGCGGGACGAAGATGGTCTATGCGGTGCGGACGCATCCGACCGTGCCGGTCGTTGGCGGCCTCGTCGTCGCTGTGGTGAAGCAGGCGGTAAAGGGCCTGGTTGAAGGGGTCGTCAAGGAGTCCGAGCGCCGCGCGGCCACCGGAGGCTGACGGGCCCGGATGGGCCAGCGCCTCGACGAGCGGGAGCTGCGGGCGCGGGCGCTCGGGAGCGTCCGCGATCAGGTCGAGGCATTTGGCAGCGCCCACTCCGACTCGGTGCTTATCCGCCACTCGGATCTGCTCGCCGCCGTCGTTCCCTCCTCTCCACAGCGCTCTTTCTTCAACTCCGTTTTCTACAGCGACCCAGCGGCGCTTTCCGCCGAGGTGGAGGGGCTGGGCGCTGCCTACGACTCCCACGGTGTGGATGCCTGGACGGTCTGGGTTCCCGACGAGGACCGCGGCTCCGCTCACATGCTTGCCGCTCGCGGGCATGTACTGGATGCCTCGCCCCGCGCGATGGCGATGGAGCTTGCGGACTTGGGGCCGGAGCTCCCGGCCCCGCAGGGGGTCGAGCCGGGGCCGATCGACGCCTCGACCTCTGCCGGCCTCAATGACCGCGCCTACGGCTTTGGGTCCGACGGGTTCGCCGCCGGCATCGCGGGGGAGACGTCGATCCGGTGGCACGGCGCCTTCGCGGGAGATGAGCCGCTCGGCTGCGTAGGTACGATCGCAATCGGCGACGACTGCTTGATAACAGGCGTGGCGACGCCACCGGAGAACCGCGGACGTGGGATCGCCAGTTGGCTGGTGCGCAGCGCCCTGACCGGAGCTCGCGCGCAGGGGATGACGACGGCTTCGCTGCAGGCGAGTCGCGCCGGCGCCTCGATCTACGAACGTCTCGGCTTTCGCGACCTCGGCTTCCTCGAGATGTGGGAGCTGCGCCGGTGACCGATCCGCGCCAATCGCTGCCCGCCCGTGTTGGGCAAGAGGTCAAGCATCTGCGGCAGAGGACAAGCCATTTCTGGCACCAGCGCCGACACCTGGCGGTCGGCCTGATCGTGGCCGGCCTGATCGTGGTGGCCGGCGCCAGCCTGCTCGCCTACGAGTTGCTCAAGCGCCCGGCTGACGTCCACAATTCGCATGCGACCTTCGTCCCCCAGAAGCCGCCGAAGCCGGAGGCGAAGACGGTCAACTGGCCGATCTTTGGCCTCAACCCAGCCCGCACCCGGTACCTGCCGGCAAAGGGAATCAAGCCGCCTTTCCGCAAGCTCTGGCGCTACACCGAGCGGCCGCTGCTCGAGTTCCCACCGATTTATGTCGGTGGCAAGCTCTACGCGGTCAACAACAGCGGCACCGCCTTCGCCCTCGACGCCAACACCGGCAAAGTCCTCTGGGAACGCAGCATCGGCCGCCTCAACGCCTCCTCCCCCGCCTATTACCGACACCGCCTCTACATCGTCAACCTCGTCCCCGGCCACATCGTCAAGCTCGACGCGAAGACCGGCAAGGTGATCTGGAAGCACTCGTTGCCGGGCCGGGCCGAGTCCTCGCCGGTGGTGATCGACCGCACCGTCTACTTCGGCTGTGAGGACGGTCAGCTCTTTGCCCTCAGCACGATCAGCGGCAACGTCCGCTGGGCGACCAGCCTCGGCGGCCCGATCAAGTCGGCCCCCGCCTATTACGGCGGCACGCTCTACGTCGGCGACTACGGCGGCTACATGAACGCGGTCGACGCCAAGACCGGCAGGATCAAGTGGCAGACATCCTCGCTCGGGCAGGGGTTCGGCACCTCGGGCGAGTTCTACTCGACCCCTGCCGTTGCCTTCGGCCGCGTCTACGCCGGCAACAACGACGACCGCGTCTACAGCTTCGACCTCAAGGATGGGACGCTGGCCTGGAGCTACTCGACCGGCGGCTATGCCTACTCGGGGCCGACCGTCTCCACCACCCGCCACAGTCCCCCCACCGTCTACATCGGTTCCTTCGACGGCAACGTCTACGCGCTAGACGCCAAGGATGGCAGCGTGCGCTGGAGCCGCTCGGCCGGCGGTCAGGTGGTCGGCTCGCTGTCGGCGGTTGGCGACATCGTCTACGCCGCCGAGTTCACCAACAACGCGACCAATGGCTTCATGATGAAGAGCGGGCGGCAGGTCTTCCACTACCCCCGTGGCACCTACTCGCCGGTTATCTCCGACGGCCGCCGCATCTACCTGACCGGCTACTCGAGCATCACCGCGCTGCAGCCCTACAAGTACAAGCGCGCAGTGGCCCCGGCGAGGGTGGCTCCCAAGGCCAAGAAGAAGAAGCGCTAGCCCTTCGGCGCGACCCCACCGGGTGGGGGCGGAGGGGGCGGGGGCGCCACCGGCGGGTTGGGTGCAAAGGAGGGGAAGAGCTTGTGGTGGAGGGCGTGATCCAGCACCGCGAGGCTGGCCGGGTAGTTCTGGATCCGGTAGCTGCTGGAGGCGCCGAAGTCCTGGTAGTAGACGATCATCTTGCAGCGCTCGTGGCGCCTCACCCAGACGATCAGCCGCTTGATGTAAGTGGGATCGTCGCCACCGGAGACCCCAAACTCGGGAATCGTGAATGGCTTGTCGGAGAAGCGGTTGTAGAGCCCTGTTAGTGCTTTCCAGTCTTGGTTGTCGGAGTAGAAGTCGGTGCCTACCCAGTCGACGTATTCCGAGCCGGGGTAGAAGTGACGGGGGCGGTTTTGGGGGACGGTCGGCGAGCCGGCGGGCAGGGTGCTCCAGATTACGGCGACCGGTGCCCGCGGCAGACCGGGCACGGAGCTCCTCAGCGGCGGCAGACCTGCCTGCGCTAGGCGGGCGTCGATTTTGGCGCGCTTGCCACCGCCGTGCAGCAGCAGGTAGATGCGGCGGAAGGCGAGCCTGTACCAGCGCGGGCTGTGGGCGGCGTCGCGTGGCTTGCCGGCGCAGTCGTATGAGGCGTAGACGTTGAGGCAGCGGTTGGGCTCACCCAGCGGCCGCACGTAGGCCGGCATCTTCTTCGCCCAGAACAGCTTGTTGAGCCGAATCAGATACTCGTCGCCGTAGCCATTGGCGATCGAGCGGGGGTCGATCAGCTCATGACCGTCGCCGTTGTCGGCAGTGGTGATGTGAAGCACCGGCCGCGCCCGCGCAGTCTGCCAGCGTTCGATCGAGTCGGGGAAGTCCGAGCCCCAGGTGCGGAAGCTCTCGATCAACGCCGGGTGCTTATGAAGGGCAGTGCTGAAATGGCCAAAATCGGCCATGTTGCCGGTGTCGCTGACCCCGAAGAAGACCTTCTTCCCGTGCGGTTCGAGCGTGGCGCCGGCCGCCGAGTTGGCAGCGCCGGCGGCAAGCAGGGCGGCAGCGAGCGTCGCGATCAGCATCCTCTTCGGGTTCTTCCCGGCAAGCATCCGCGGAATGTTGCCTAAAACCAGGGCCGCCCGGTGCGCGCGTGCACGCACCGGGCGGTTTGCTGCGCGACTGCTCTGAGGCTATTTCTCGGGACAGATTGTGTGGTCGAAGCCCGGCTGCTTGCTGAACCGCACGCGCTGGTAGGAGAAGACCCCGCTGGTGTGCGGGTCGATGGTCAGCTTCAGCCACTCGTGACAGGGCGTGGTGCTGCCGTTGACTGTTATCCGGCGCAGGTTGGGGACATCCTGCGCGATCCCGTAGATCGCCTTGTTCTGCGGGCGGCTCGGGTCGGCGAGCGGATGGTCGTCGACGAATGCGTGCGAATCGCCGTTGAGAAGCAGCACCGGCCGGCCGAAGGCGAGCGCGTCGTTTGCCAGCTCCTGGACGATCGGCGTGAAGTGGTCGAACTGGGTCGGGTCCCCCTCGATCGCTGGGTCCCACATGTCGGCTTGGATCCCGATCGCGACCGCCTTCTTGTGCTCGTCAGTGGCGCGTTCGAAGATCCGATCCATCCAGGCGAGGTCAGCAGCGGTGCGATTGGTTACCTCATCGACCTGCGATTTGGTTCGCGGCTGTTCGAACCAGGGCAGCCAGTCGTTGTTTGAGCCGGGAACGTTGAGGTCGCCGAACTCGACGTCAGCCTGGGTCCACATCACGTTCTCTGGGTATGCGCCGCCCTGCGTGGCGACGTGGCGAGAGCGCTCCCCTAGGGTCCAGCCTGGCCGGTCGAAGAAGATCCGGTGGATCTCGTCGAGCCGCGCCGGCCGGGTGTCCCCGTTTAGCACCGGCCCTGCCGGCCAGAAGCCGCCGTTGTTGGCGCGGTGACAGTCAGTCCACTCGTTGTCGCCAGGCGTGTAGACCAGCGGGTCCACGAAGCCGTCGAAGTCAGCGCGGATCTGTTCGAAGTAGGAGGTCGTGCATTGGGAGGAGCCGTTCTTGATGTCGCCGAGGTGCATCGCCAGCTGCACCTGCGGGTCGGCGTTGATCTCGGCGACGTCGTTGGGGAAGTTTTCGACCTGTGGCGTGCCGTAGGGGGTGTCGCCGAGGATGGCGTAGGTCGCGCCACCGTCGTGATTGCCGTTGGGGTTGCCGGGGTCGGCGCCGACGACCGGCACAGCGATCAAGGCTGTCGCCGCTAGCAGGGCGACAGCGAGAAATACGCGTTTCATCCGCGATTCCTTTCGTTGGGAACGTCTGTCGCCGCGAAGCTAGAGCCGCTTTGGCTGCCGGATGTAGCCAAGCTGTGGCCTAGCGGTGATCGATCTGTGAAGCGGCGACGATCGCTAGGACCTCAGGTGCGTGCTTGGCGATGAAGCTGGGGCCGACGCCGCGGACCGCTTCCAGGCTCTGCTCGTCACCTGGGCGCATCGCCGCGATCGCCGACAGGGTCGAGTTGTGGGCCACGGTGAAGGCCGGTTTGCCGTCTGCTGCCTTTAGGCGCCAGGCTTTTAGCTGCTCGAACAGCGGCGCGTCGGCTTCCGAGAGCTCCGGAGGCGGAGCCGCCGTAGTCTTGGTGCGCGGCGATGGCCGCACGGCAACCGTCTCGGGGTTGGGAAGCCAGTTCTGTGGGTCGCAAACGTCGCAGCAGCGGCCGAGGGGCCGGCCCGCCTCGCGGTCGCCGAAGTGGTCGAGCACACTGCGCCGCCGACAGCGCTCCGAGTAGATGAAGGACTTGATCGTGCGGTAGTCGCGCCAGCCGCGCTCACGGGCGATTGTCTGCTCGGGGTCGCGCTGTTCGTTGAATCTGACCAGGCGTCCCAGGTCGGACCGCATCGCCAGCAGGACCGCCCGCGCCGGCAACCCGTCGCGCCCGCCTCGCCCGGCCTCTTGGTAGTAGGCCTCAAGGCTGGTCGGGATCGCCATGTGCCAGACCGAGCGCACGTCGGCCTTGTCGACCCCCATGCCGAAGGCGTTGGTGGCGACGATCACCTCAGCCTCGCCGGCCATGAAGCGCTGCTGGGTGACTGTGCGCTCCTCGGCCTCCATACCGGCGTGGTAGGCGAGAGCCCGCAGCCCCGAGCCGCGCAGGTCTTGTGCTACCTCGTCGGTGTCGCGGCGGGTGCCGCAGTAGACGATCGCGGGTCGGTTCTCTGGGTCGAGAAGCCCCGCTTCGAGTAGTGCCAGCCGTCGCGCCTTCGACCCCTTGCCTTCGAGCCGTACAACGTCAAAGGAGAGGTTGGGCCGGTCGAAGCCGGAGCGCACTTGCAGCGGCTCGCGCAGGCCGAAGCGGGCGACGATCTCCGCCGCGACCGCCTTCGTCGCTGTCGCCGTGCAGGCCATCACCGCCGGTCGCCCAAGCCGCTCGGCGATCTCGGGCAGACGCAGGTAGTCGGGCCGGAAGTCGTGCCCCCACTCCGAGACGCAGTGCGCCTCATCGACCGCGAGCAGGTCGATTCGCCTTTGCGCGAGGGCATCGAGGAAAACGGTTGAGGAGAACCGCTCCGGCGAGCAGTAAACGATTCGGGCGGAACCGCTGCGGACCTGGTCAAGGGCCGCGCGTGCCGCCTCGGCGCTCATCCCGGAGGAGATCATTGTCACGGGGTGTCCGGCCGCAGTCAGCCGCCGCCACTGGTCGTTCATCAGTGCGATCAGCGGGCTGACCACGATCGTCAACTCCTCGGTCGCTAGTCCCGGAAGCTGGTAGCAGAGGCTCTTGCCACCACCGGTGGGCATCACGATCAGCGAGTCCCGTCCTTCCAGCGCCGCCTCCACGGCCTCTCGCTGACCAGGACGAAAGCTGGCGAACCCGAGCGTCTCCAACAACTCGTCGGCGCGATGCGGCGGGGCGGACATTGCCCTCAGGCTATGGCCGCCGGTGGACGCGGGTGTGTGTCAAGTGCGCCGATTTTGGGACAAAAGCATGTTTGGAATCGCCCCAAGCGGGCATCCAGGCGGATACGTTGATCCGCGGGAGGAGATATGTCCATAGTCGAGTTTGTTGCCATAGTCGTGATTGCAGCGATTGCCGTTGCTTTTGCGGTCGTGCTTGCCACTGAGGCCAGCCAGCGCCGCGAACTGAGGCGGCTGCGGCTTGCGGCCGTCAAGGCCCCGGCTTCCGGCATCGCCGGGAAGCGCGGAGCCAAGGCGGTCCGGCCCTACCGCACGACCTGAGGGAACCTGGAAAAGCTCCTCGGCGAGGGGGCCGAGGAGCTTGCCACGGGTTCGACCCTCTCGTAGGGACCCGTGCGCGGCCGGGTTCTGCTAGCCGGTTATCGTGAGCGTGCCGCGCTCGTCATTGCCCCCCGGGCAGTAGAGCGTGTACTTGCCCCGGTCCAGGGTCAGGGAAAAGCTGCCGCTAAGCCCATCGGAGAGGTCCTCCTTCTCGCCCAGGATGGTCTCGCCTTCCAGCACCTCGAACTCGGTGACCTTCGAGGTGCCGGCGTTCTCGACGTTGAAGACGATCGGCCCGGCGGGTGCCTTGGCGGTGTTTGGCACGCAACCGGCGTCGGTGAGTTGGAAGGCCATCTTCTTGGCGCCGGGGGGAGCATCAGCGCTCGATCCGCAGGCGCCGAGGAGCACGGCGGTCGTGCCGAGAGCGGCGGCGGTCAGGGCGGCGCGGATGGGGATTCGGTTCATCTGGACAAGGCTCCTTCGTTGTTCCTGGGCAAGAGTTAGGGCACCCTAACAAAAGCCGATAGGAAAAGTCGGGATAGGGGGAACGAGAGCTCGGTCGAGATGAACTGGCTGTGGGTCGGGCTGGAAGCAGATGAAGAAAGGGCCGGCTTTCAGCCCACTGAGGCTCGTCGTCGACGCCGTCAGGAAGAGCTCACGCCGGGCTCTCGGCGGGGGCTGTCCCACGAGCGCGCGCCGGCGAGCGTCGTACCCGCAGCCGGTCAGGCCAGAGCACGTAGAGCGTCATCGGCACCGCGTAGAGCACGTAGACCAGGGCCTCGCCTACAGTCGGCGTCGGCTGTAGGCCCAGCATCCCGGTCAGCAGTGAGCCAGAGACCGTCCCTGGCTGCACCAGCCAGGTCAGGTCGAGGGCTTGCCCCTGCAGGCTGTTGAACCAGCCCGCCTCGTGGGCGGTGTGCACCGCAGTTGCGAGCAATCCGGCAGCAACGAAGACGAGGATCAGGCCGGTGACGCGGAAAAAGCGGGTGAGGTTGATCCGCACCCCGCCGCGGTAGATCCCCAGCCCGATCGCGACGGCCGCAATCAAGCCGAGGACGGCGCCGGCGCCGGCAGCCGTGGTGTCGCTGGCGTCCTGGAAGGCGGCGAGCAAGAAGACCGAGGTCTCGAAGCCCTCGCGCAACACAGCCAGGAAAGCCATTCCCACCAAGGCCATCGTCGAGCCGCTGGCCAGGGCGTTTGCCGCGTTGCCTTCCAGCACCTTTTTGATCCCGCGCGCGTTGCGGCGCATCCAGACGATCATGTAGGTAACGGCGGAGACCGCGATCAGCCCGATCACCGTCTCCAGGCCCTCCTGCTGGCGCTGGGGGAGCTCCTGGCCAACGACGCGCAGGATCACGGCGATGCCGACGCAGAGCGCGACCGCCACCGCGATCCCCGCCCACATCTGCCGCATCGCATCGCGTCGGCCCTCCCTGACCAGGAAGGCAGCGATGATGCCGATGATCAGCGAGGCCTCGACCCCCTCGCGCAGCGCGATGACGAAGGTCGGGATCACTCGGTTGGGCTGTGTCGTTCAGTTTGCATTAGGCGACCCTAATTAGGGGTGCCAAAAAGTAGCACCCCTCCGCGAATCGTGGGGCGATGGGCCTGAAATACGCCTATATGGCGTGAATTCGGCCCGTCGGCGTTAGGGCAGCCAGGGTTCGTGCCACTGACAGATGCCGCGGGTCAGCTTGCCTGCCTCGGGGGGTCCCCAGGTGCCGGGCTCATAGGGATGCACCGGCCCGGGTTCGTCGAGCAATGGCTGGACGATCCGCCACGTCTCCTCGACCGTGTCCTCGCGGGTGAAGAGCTGGTCGCGACCGGCAAGGGCGTCGCCAAGCAGTCGCTCGTAAGGCTCCGGATCCTCGCCTGGCACTTTCTCGAACAGCACCTCGAGGTCTGCCGGCTCGAAGGCCTCCTCGCCGGCTCGCTTGGCGAAGAGGCGGGTTCGCGCCCCCGGCTTCGGCTCGATCCGCACGGTCAGCTGGTTCGGTTCGGGCAGCTTCCCCGAGCCGATACCCAGCGGCGGTGGCCGCTTGAAGACGACCGTCACCTCCGACGCCTTCACCGGCAAGCACTTGCCGGCGCGGATAAAGAAGGGGACGCCACTCCAGCGCCAGTTGTCGATTCCCAGCTCGACCGCGGCGAAGGTCTCAGTGGTCGAGTCCTTCGCCACGTCCTTGACGTCGAGGAAGCCTTCGTACTGGCCGCGCACATAGCGCTTCGGATCGGCGGTTCGCACCGCCCGGAACATCTCCAGCTTCTTGTCGCGGATCGAGTCTCGGTAGCTGCCCGCGGGCGGCTCCATCGCGACCAGCGCCAGCACCTGCAATGCGTGGTTCTGGATCACGTCGCGCATCGCCCCGACCGCGTCGTAGAAGCGGCCGCGATCGTCGACGCCGAAGTCCTCGGCGATTGTCATCTGCACGTGGGAGACGTGCTCGCGGTTCCAGACCGGCTCCAGCAGCGAGTTGGCGAAGCGCAAGTAGGAGATGTCCATCACCGGCTCCTTGCCGAGGTAATGGTCGATCCGCAGGATCTGCTCCTCGGCCAGCGCTCGGTGCAACTCGGCGTTGAGGGCCAGCGCCGAGTCGAGGTCGTGACCGAACGGCTTCTCGATCACCACCCGCGCGTTCCCGGTCAGGCCGGCCGCGGCGAGCCCGTCGACGACGGTGGAGAAGAGCGAGGGGGGAACCTCGAGGTAGAAGACAGGCCGCTTCGCCTCGCCGATTGCCGCTCCGACGCGCTTGAACGTGTCGGCGTCGGCGTAGTCGCCCTGGACGTAGGAGATCCGGGCGGCGAGGCGGCCGAAGACATCCTCGTCGGGATCCTCGATCGTGGCTGCGATCGCGGCGCGGGCGTGCTCGCGCAGCTGTTCGACCGACCAATCGTCGATCGCGACGCCGACGATTGGGCAGTCGAGTTTCCCCCGAGCCTCGAGTCGGTACAGCGCCCGGAAGGTCATTTTCTTAGCCAGGTCGCCGGTGATGCCGAAGATCGTCAGCACGTCTGCCGCCTGGCCGTAGCGATCGGGGGCGCTGCTCGTCATCGGCCGCAGGCTACCTACCCGCAAGGGGGTGTCTGAGCTTAGGGGGTCTATTGCACCCTTAAGCTCAGACACGCCCCTGTTTGGCGATCAGCCGTCGCCTCTCTCCCGTAGGGTTGAGACATGGACCTGGGGATGGTTGGGCTCGGTCGCATGGGCGCCAACATGGCGCGGCGGCTAATGCGCGACGGGCACCGCATCGTCGCTTACGACGTCAATCCCGATGCTGTCTCTGAACTGGCGGGCGAGGGAGCCGAGGGCGCGTCCTCGCTAGAGGAGTTGGCCTCGAAGCTGAGCGCGCCGCGCTCAGTCTGGGTGATGGTGCCGGCCGGCGAGATCACCGAGAAGACGATTGAGGATGTCGCCGCCGTGCTCGATGCGGGCGACGCGATCGTCGACGGCGGCAACTCCTATTACCGCGACGACATCCGCCGCGCCGCCAAGCTTGGCAAGAGCGGGATCGACTTCGTCGATTGTGGAACCAGCGGCGGGGTCTTCGGTCTTGACCGCGGCTACTGCCTGATGATCGGTGGCCCGGACGGTGCCGTGCAGCGGCTCGACCCTGTCTTCGCCTCGCTGGCACCGGGTGTCGAGTCGGCGGAGCGGACGCCAGGACGTGCGGGCGACGTCTCCCCCTCCGAGAACGGCTACCTGCACTGCGGCCCTAACGGCGCCGGACACTTCGTGAAGATGGTCCACAACGGGATCGAGTACGGGGTGATGGCCGCCTACGCCGAGGGTCTCAACATCCTCAAGAACGCCAACGCCGGCAAGGTCCAGCGCGAGGCCGACGCGGAGACGGCGCCGATGGAGCAGCCCGAGTACTACCAGTACGACCTCGACCTTCCCGAGGTGGCTGAGGTCTGGCGCCGCGGCAGTGTGATCGGCTCTTGGCTCCTGGACTTGACCGCTGCCTCGATGCAGGAATCACCCGACCTCTCCGACTTTGCCGGCCGCGTCTCGGATTCCGGTGAGGGTCGCTGGACCTCGATCGCAGCGATCGACGAGGGCGTACCGGCGCCGGTTCTGACCACGGCGCTGTATGAGCGCTTCTCCTCGCGCGGCCTTGACGACTTTGCCGACAAGGTGCTCTCCGCGATGCGCAAGCAGTTCGGCGGCCACGACGAGAAGCCGTCCTAGCGAGAGCGGTCTCGTGGCAATCGATCTTGAGGTGATGGCCGACGAAAAGGCGGCGGCGCGCAGGGCTGCCGAGTTAATTGCTGCGGTAGGCAGCGCGGCGGTGGCCGAGCGCAACATGTTCTCGCTGGCGATGAGCGGTGGCCGCAGTCCCTGGGCGATGCTGGCGATGCTCGGTGAGGAGGAGTCGATGCCCTGGCCCGAGACCGAGCTCTTCCAGGTCGACGAGCGGATGGCCTCGCCGGGTAGCGAGGATCGCAACCTCACCCACATGGTCCTCGGCCTCTCGATGGATCACCAGGCGACCCTGCGGCCGATGCCGGTCACTCAGCGCGACCTTGAGGCCGCCGCCGCCGATTACGAAAACACGCTTCCCGATCCTCTCGACTGCGTCCATCTCGGCCTCGGCCCCGACGGCCACACCGCTTCGCTGGTTCCCGCCGACCCGGTCCTCGGCGTGACTGACCGCCGCGTTGCCCTCACCGAGACCGCCTACCAGGGCCACCGCCGCATGACCCTTACCTACCCGGCTCTGGCTACGGCTCGCCAGATCGTCTGGCTCATCACCGGTCCGGACAAGGTCGAAGCCCTCTCCAGACTCCTCACAGGCGACCCCTTAATCCCCGCCGGTCGGGTCCAGAACGCCAACATGACCGTGGTCGCCGATGAAGCAGCTGCGGGCCACCTGAGCTGAGCAAGCCCCCGATAATGTTAGCGGATTCGCTAACATACAATTTATGGCAATCACCCCTCGCAAGCCTTGGAGGTCACTCGCAGCCTCGCCAAGTGCAGCACTGGTCAGCGAGATACGCACCCGTAGCGGACTGAGTCAGGCAGAGCTAGCTCGTAGGGCTGGACTGCCGCGTTCGGTCGTCAATGCCTATCTCAGGGGGAATCGCGAGCCTGGCACGGACACACTCGCCCGCCTTGCCGCGGCTGGAGGTTTCGAGTTGGGCCTCGTCTCGCGAGCACCCGGTGTGGATAAGGAACGCGCCGGCTGTCTCCTCGTGCAGGTCCTTGAGCTCGCGGAGGCGCTCCCATTTCGGCCTCACCCAGAGCTTGACTATCCCCGGCTCACGGACAGACTGGAGAAGGAGGTCCGGCCGTGAGTGAGCTGGTCAACAAGCTGATGTCCATTCACGACTCGCTCACCCAGGCAGGCATCGCCCACGCGTTCGGGGGCGCCGTGGCGCTCGCCTACTGCGTCGAGGAGCCTCGTGGTACGCGCGACATCGACGTCAACATCTTCGTCGATGCGGCCAAGGCGGAGGTGACCCTGTCCCATCTTCCGGACGGGATCAGGGTCCGGCCCAAGGATCTCGCCAAGGTCGTGCGAGACGGTCAGGCCAGGCTCGACTGGGACGGTACGCCGGTCGACGTGTTTCTGAACAACGTCCCGCTGCACGATGCTGTTGCTGCCGCGGTTGTCTGGGTTCCGCTCGCGGGTCGCGAGGTGCCGGTCCTCGACTGTGCTTCCCTGGCGATCTTCAAGGCCTTCTTCGCTCGGACCAAGGATTGGGCCGATCTGGAGGCGATAGCGCAGGCGACCCCGGAGGACATCGACGCGGCCGCCGCGACGATCGCCGAGCTCGTCGGCCCTGACGATCCGGCTGTTGCCCGGCTCGAGAGCCTGATCCCGCTCGACGTCAGTTCGTCTCGGTGAGCGTTTTCTAGGCCGGTCCTATCGCGACTGCGTGGTTGGCGACGATGCGGTCGTCGGGGTCATAGGCGCGCTTGATCTCGGCCAGCCGGGCGCATACGTCGGGCGGCAGGATCGCGTCGACGTCGCAGGGGCGCTCGGTGAAGTTGAAGTAGGAGCCTTCGGCGATCCAGGGTTGCATCGCCTGCTCCAACCGCTCGATGTGACGCGGGATTGCCTCTCCTAGCTCTGGCGTCATCGGCATCCCGACGCTGTACATAACGAAGTCGGCGTCGAGGTGGGATAGCGCCCCGGCGTTCTCTGCGGGTCGGCTGAGAGCGCCGCCGAGGTGGCGGATCTCGCTGAGCAGCAGCGGGGAGCCGGAGCCTGGCCCGGCCAGCTCGGCAAAGGCGTCGATCGCCTCGTCCGGCAGTTCGGCGAGTGCCATTCCCTCGCCGATCCCCGGCACCGGTTGCTCGGGGTCCATGTGGATGTGGCTGAGGCCGGCGGTCGGCATCTGGGCGAAGGTGTCCATGATCGGCTCACCGATCTCACGCAGCGGCGCGAACACCGCCCGCCCCCTGGCCTCATCGCCGATGCAGGCGCCGTCGATCGTCAGCAGCGGTGTGCCGCGCAGAGGCTCCGGTACGTCGGGGATCGGGGGAGGGGTGAGGAAGCGCACGACGGAGGTGACGTCCTCGTTCACGCCGGCGGCCCAGTCGCGGTAGGTGCGCACCGCGGCGGCCCCTACCTCGGCGGGGAAGAGCAAGGCCCCCGCGTAGACCTCGGCGATCGGCAGTAGGTCGAGATGCAGGGCGGAGACGATGGCGCAGCCGCCCCCGCCGCCGCGCAGCGCCCAGAAGAGGTCGGGGTCGTTGCCCGCGTCGACGGTCCGCGCCTCGCCGTCCGCGGTGACGAGCTCGATCGCGCGGACGCGGTTGCAGGCGAAGCCATGGGCGCGACCGAACCAGCTAAGACCGCCGCCGAGCGTGTAGCCGGTGACGCCGACATCGGGCGAGGAGCCCGGCATAAAGCTGAGGCCGTGCTCATTGGCCGCCTGGCCCAACTCCACTGAGAGCACCCCCGCCTCGACCCTGGCGGTCTGCGCCCCGGCGTCGATCTCGATCCCCCGCATGCGCTCGGTCTTGATCAGGATCGCTCGCTCGAGTGCCCCCGGGGCTCCGAGAGCTGTGGCGCCGTGACCGGTGCCCTGACCGGCGACCCGCAGGCCGTTCTCGGCGGCAAAGCGGACGACTGTGGCGATGTCCTCGCCGCTCTCGACGAAGGCAACCGCCTCGGGCCGCTGGTCGGCGATCAGGTTCCAGGCGAGGCGCGCCTCGTCCCAATCGGGATCACTAGGCGTTGCGACCCGGCCGGCGATGGACAGTCCGGTGAAGTCGGTCATTTAGGGACCTCCTTGGGAGTCAGTTGAACGTTGAGCGGATCACTGCGTCATTGGCCCCCACCAGCAGCTCGCTCACCATATCCGGGGGAAAAAGGCCGTGGGCGGCGATGCCGGGGTCCGCCTCGAGTTGCGCGGCAAGGCGGGCCGGGTCGCCGATTTGACCTCGATAGTCGGCGATCACGCCGTGGTCGGGGCTACGCGGCACATCGCGAAGCTCGACCTCCGGTCCGAGTCGCTCCAGGGTCGAGCGCAAGCCGAAGGCGAAGAGCTCCAGTGGCACCGGGGCGGTGAGCGCATCGACCGGCTTGCTCGAGTCGGCGATGACGATGAAGCGCTCGGCCGCGGCGGCGACGATCTTCTCGCGCAGGTGGGCACCGCCGCCACCCTTGATCAGCCAGCCGTCGGGGGTGACCTGATCGGTGCCGTCGATCGCGATGTCGAGGTGCTGCAGGTCGCTGAACTCCTCGACCGGGACCCCCAGCCCGCGGGCCTGCTCTTCGGTGGCGACGGAGGTAGCCACGCAGCGGATCCCGCTTAGCCCCCGCGCGGCGATCGCCGGCAGCAGGAAGGCGACGGTCGATCCGGTCCCGAGGCCGATCGTCATCCCGTCCTCGACCAGCTCCGCGGCGGCCTCGGCCGCGACTCGCTTCTCGATGTCAGCGCTCAAGGGCGCCGCACTCTACCCGCCCCTTCCCGCTGACTTCGCCTTTTCCGGTGCTACTGGACTGCAAAAAGCGAAGTCAGCGTGGGGATCTATGCTCGCGGGCGATGGATGCACGGATCTGGCTGACGGGCGAGGGTGGCGAGCCGCGGTCAGTGGCGCTCTCGGATGGGCGTACGGTCGTCGGCCGTGATCCCGACGCCGACCTCCATATCGATGACGAGGCGGTCTCTTGGAACCACCTCGAGATAGAGAACCGGGGCGGGGTACTGATGGCAACCGATCTCGACAGCCGCAACGGCACAGCGCTGAACGGCGAACCACTCGACCGGCCGCGACGACTGCGCGACGGCGACACGCTGATCGCCGGTGGCCACCGGCTCGAAGTCTCCGACCCGGTACCCGGGCGGGCGGGCGCCACGGTGGCCGCGACGGAGCCATCGGTTGCCTTCAACGAAGAGGAGCGCGCGACGGCCGCCGCCCTCGTCGCTCCCTACCGCAGCGAGGGCGCCTTCGCTGGGCGTCCCGCAACCCGTGCCGAGATCGCCGAGACCCTCCACGTCAGCGAGCGCACCGCCCAGCGCCGCCTCGACGCCCTGGCGGCAAAGCTCAATGTCTCCGGCGAAGCGGGCCGCGAGCGCCCCCGCCTGATCGCCGCCCGCGTCATAGAACTCGGGCTTGACCGCGGCTGACCCGCGTCTTGAGATGGCTCGGAACGAGTCAAACATGGCTCGGCCGGGGAAGCAGATGTCGTTTTCGCGTACGCCGCCAGAGCCGAGCATCGGTTGTGCAAATGCAATCCACCTGAAAAGGGGAGTCCAATGCTCAACCGAACGATTTTCACCGCATTCCTACTCATCCTCGCCGCCGCGATTCCGGCGACCGCATCCGCGGCACCGGCGCGAACGGGGGCGATCGTCTTCTCGATGGTCAAAGAAGACCACCGAGTCGCCGAAGTCGAAGGCAAAAAAGTCGACCCGAAAGCACCGGAAGGCGGCATCTACGCGGTCCGCGACCGCCATCTCAACCAACTGACCGAAAACCCCGCCGACGGCGAACCGGCGTTCTCCGCCGACGGCCGCACGATCGCCTTCGTCCGCGGTGGCGACGTCTACGCGATGCGGGCAGACGGCTCCGGCCAGCGGCAGCTGACCAGTGGGCCTGAGGTTGATGCACGGCCGCTGGTCTCGCCCAACGGCAAGTACGTGCTCTTCGAGCGCCGTGCCACCGTTGGTGCTCCGCGCGACCTCTACACAGTCAGGGTGGCCGGCGGCAGCGCTCACGCGCTCACCGCCTCTCCCGACGACGACCACGAAGCGTCGTTCTCTCCCGACGGCTGCACGATCGCCTTCGTGCGCAGCACGGCCGAAACGGGCGGCGGTACGGCTGACGACATCTACACGGTGCGGCCCTCGGGCATTCGCCTCACCCGCCTGACCAAGACCGCCCTGATCGACGAGTTCGCCCCCCGCGACCTCGACGAGACGATCGTCTTCAGCCGCGGCGAGAGCACCGAAGGCCCGAGCGCCTTTGCCGACATCTACGTGATGAACGAGGACGGAAAGAGAGTCCATAAGGTGATCGCGGGGGTTGGCTCCTCCTTCGTCGAGGACGCCACCGACGAGGGTCGCACGCTGCTCTTCCGGCGCGACCAGAGCCTCTGGGTGAAGCGGGTAGGCGGCAAAGGCCGCATGCTCGCCGAGCTTCCCGACCAGTCCCGGACCAACGGGGTCTTCTCCTCCGATGGCCGCAAGGTCGCCGTCTTCACGGCCAAGGGCGAGGAAGAGTCGCTCTCGGTGATCGACGTCGCGACCGGGCGCAGTGGGTACACCGGCGTCGTCGGTTTCTCCAATAGCGAAGAAACCACGACCATCGGTCCGGTCATCGCCTGGCAGCCGGTGCGGCGCTAGGACTCCCCCCGGCTCCAGCTCGAAGGGCCCCTCCTGCCGGAGGGGCCCTTCGTCGTATCGCGGCGATATAACCGCCGGGTGGGAGAACCTTCGATCGGCTCCACCCTCGCCGGGTACCGGCTCGACTCGCTGATCGCCCGGGGCGGCATGGGGGTCGTCTACAGGGCGACGCAGCTGGCGCTTGAGCGTCCCGTCGCGCTCAAGGTGATTGCCCGCGAGCTGGCCGACAAGGAGGGCTTCCGCGAGCGCTTCCTGCGCGAGTCGCGCCTGGCCGCCCGCCTCGATCACCCCAACGTCGTCCCCGTCTACGACGCTCGCGAGGAGGACGGCGAGCTGATCGTCGCCATGCGCCTGGTCGAGGGCGGCGACCTGCGCCAGCTGATCCAGCACGAAGGCCCGCTTGCGCCGGCGCGCGCGATCGGGCTGCTCGGCCAGGTTGCCGACGCGCTCGACGCCGCCCACGCGGCCGGCATCGTCCACCGCGACGTCAAGCCGCACAACATCCTGGTCGAGGGCGACTGCGCCTACCTTTCCGACTTCGGCTTGGCCAAGGCGATCGAAGGGACGGGCGACGGCAGCAGCGCTTCGATCGTCGGCACGGTCGAGTACATGGCGCCCGAGCAGTGGCGAGGGGAGAAGGTCGGCTCTTCCGCGGATATCTACTCGCTCGGCTGTGTGCTCTACGAGGCACTGACCGGGATCGCCCCCTTCGCCCGTAAGGAGGCTGACAGCGAGCCCGAGGTACCGAAGGGGATCGATGCAGTGATCGAGCGGGCGGTGGCAAAGGACCCCGACGATCGCTACCAGACGGCGGGCGAGCTGATCGCGGCCGCGGCCGCGCGCGAAGGCGCCACCCCGGCGGCGACGCGGGTGCTCTCCGCCGGCGCGGAGCGGCCGACCCTCCGTATTCGCAGCTCTGTCGGGTCTCGGTGGCAGTTCGGATCCAGGACGACGCAGTGGTTGGGAGCTGGCCTCGCAGTCGTTGCCGGCGCGGTGGTGCTGGCCCTCGCCCTGTTGGGTGGGGAAGACGTCTCGGTCTCGAGGCCGATCCCGGTTGGCAGGGGCCCGATCCGGGTGGCAACGGGCGACGGCGAAGTCTGGGCGACCAGTGCACCAGACGGGACGCTTTCGAAGATCGACCCACGGACCCCGGCGGTGGCCGGCCCTCCGTTGCGAGTGGGGGAGGGCGTTTCTGGTGTGGCGATCGGTGCTGGCTCGGTTTGGGTTTCCAGCCCGCTGACCGGCCAGGTCCTTCGCGTAGACCCCGACAGCGACCGGGTGCTTGAACGCATCGACGTCGGTGGCCGTCCGGGCGCGATTGCCTATGGCGGTCGGCGGGTTTGGGTGGCCGATGAGGACGGGGCGGGCGTGACCGCAATCAGTGCCGTCAGCGGCCGGATCTACAAGCGAGGCATCGTGCCGCATGCCGCGCCGCTGCGACTTGCAGTTGGTGCCGGCGGCCTCTGGGTCAGCAGCGCCTCGACCGGAGCGATCCGGCGTATAGACCTCGGCAGTGCTCTGGCTGGAGCGCCGATTCCTGTAGGCCGCGGGCCCGCCGGGATTACCGTCGGCAACGGACTTGTCTGGGTTGCCAACAGCCGTTCGGCCACAGTGGCCCGCGTCGACCCTTCCCTCAACGGCAGGCTTGGCGACCCGATCGAGGTCGGCGGCCGCCCCGGCGGGATCGACGCCGGCACCGACGTGGTCTGGGTCGCCAACGCGACCGACGGCACGGTCAGACGCCTCGATCTCAACAGCGGCGAAAAGATCGGCGACCCGATCAAGGTAGGCCCAAACCCCGGCGCCGTAGTGGTAGGCGCCGAAGCCGTCTGGATAGCCAACAACGGCGACGGCACCGTCACCCGCATAGAACCCTGAAACAGCCCGCTGACGGGACGAAATCCCCCCCTATTTCAACGGATTTCGGCCCATCGGCGGCGGGGGATAGCATCGCGTTGCGTGGCGCTCGCCAACCGGGACATCGACCAGGTCTGCATCGACACGATCCGGACACTCTCGATCGACGCGATTCAGAAGGCGAACTCTGGGCATCCGGGGACGCCGATGGCGCTCGCGCCCCTCGCCTACACGCTTTGGCAGCGCTTCTTGCGCTTCGATCCGGCTGACCCGATCTGGCCTGGGCGCGACCGCTTCGTGCTTTCCGCCGGCCATGCCTCGATGCTGCTCTACTCACTGCTGCACCTCGCCGGGGTCAAGGCGGTCGACCCCGACTACGAGGTTGTCGGCGACCTGGCGGTTTCGCTGAAGGACATCGAGAGCTTCCGCCAGCTCGACTCGCGCGCCCCCGGGCACCCCGAGTACCGCTGGACCTCCGGCGTGGAGACGACCACCGGCCCGCTCGGGCAGGGGATCGCGACCTCTGTCGGGATGGCGATCGCCTCCAAGTGGCAGGGGGCCCGCTACAACCGCCCCGGCTTTGACCTCTTCGACTTCGACGTCTACGCGATCGCCGGCGACGGTTGCTTGATGGAGGGCGTCTCCAGCGAAGCCGCCTCGATCGCCGGTCACCTGAAGCTCGACAACCTCTGCTGGATCTACGACAACAACCAGATCACGATCGACGGCAAAACAAACCTCGCCTACGACGACGACGCGGCGGCGCGCTTCATCGGCTACGGCTGGAACGTCACCCGCGTTGGCGACGCCAACGACACCGGTCTGATCGCCACCGCCTTCGAGGAGTTCAGGGGCGAGGAAGGGCGCCCGACCCTGATCGTTGTCGACAGTCACATCGGCTACGGCTCGCCGCACAAGGTCGACACCGCCGCCGCCCATGGCGAGCCGCTCGGTGAGGAGGAGGTGCGTGAGACCAAGCGTGCCTACGGCTGGCCTGAGGACGCCCAATTTCTCGTCCCGGATGGAGTCAGGGAGCACTTCGCCGAGGGGATCGGCAAGCGCGGGGCCGAGCTGCGCGCTGAGTGGGAGCAGCGGTTCGCCTTTTACACAGGCGAGAACCCTGGACTGGCGGGCGAGATCAAGGCGATGCAGTTGCGAGCCCTTCCTGAAGGCTGGGACGCCGCGATCCCCAGCTTCGACCCCGACGAGAAGGGCCTCGCCACTCGCAAGGCCTCTCAGCAGGTGCAGAGCGCGATCGGCGAGAACCTACCCTGGCTGATCGCCGGTTCCGCCGACCTCACCGACTCGACTTCAGTGCGACTCTCCTTCGACGGCGCCCACGACTTCGAGCCCGGCGCCTACGACGGCCGCCAACTCCACTTCGGCATCCGCGAGCACGAGTCGGCGGCGATCTCCAATGGCCTCTCGCTCTCCAAGCTGCGCCCACTCTGGTCGACCTACCTCACCTTCTCCGACTACGCGCGGCCGGCGATCCGCCTCTCGGCGCTGATGGAGCTGCCGGTGATCCACGTCTTTACCCATGACTCGATCGGCCTTGGCGAGGACGGCCCGACCCACCAACCGGTCGAGCAGCTCGCCTCGCTGCGGGCGATCCCCGGCCTTGACGTGATCCGTCCCGCCGACGCCAACGAGGTCGCCGAGGCCTGGCGAGTGGCGCTCGAGCGCACCCACCAACCGGTCGCCATGATCCTCACGCGTCAGAACGTGCCGGTCTTTGATCGCGACAAGTACGGCTCGGCCGAGGGCTTGCGTCGCGGTGGCTACGTTCTCGCCGACGCTGATGGCGGCGACCCGGAGGTCATCCTGATCGCCACCGGCAGCGAGGTCGCGCTGGCCCTTGCGGCGTACGAGGAGCTGAAGAGTGAGAGCGTTCGCGCGCGCGTGGTGAGCCTGCCCTGCTGGGAGATCTTCGACCGCCAGGACGACGCCTACCGCGACCAGGTCCTGCCGCCGAGCGTCACCGCCCGCGTCTCGGTCGAGGAGGCCTCGACCATGGGCTGGGATCGCTACGTTGGGTCTGATGGCGCCAAGGTTGGGATGCACACCTTCGGTACCTCGGCGCCGCTGAAAGACATCCAAACCAAGTTCGGCTTCACCCCCGACCGGGTGGCCGAAGCCGCAAAGGAGCTGCTCTCATGAAGCCGACCGCGAAGTTGCACGAGGCGGGCCAGAGCCTCTGGCTCGACAACATCACCCGCACGATGCTTGCTGACGGCACGCTGGAGGGCTACATCAGGGACCTCTCCGTCACCGGCCTGACCTCCAACCCGACGATCTTTGACAAGGCGATCTCCGGCGGCGACGCCTACGACGAGCAGATCGCCGAGCTGAGCGACAGTGCCATAACCGAGGAGGGAATCGGCGCGACCCCCCCGGAGCGGATCTTCTTCGAGCTGGCGCTCGCCGACCTGCGCGACGCCACCGACCTCTTCAAGGGCGTCCATGAGCGCACCGCCGGCGTCGACGGCTACTGCTCACTCGAGGTCTCGCCGCTGATCGCCGACGACGCCGAAGCGACGATCGAGGAGGCTGTCGCCCTGCACGCCAAGGCGAAGCGCGACAACCTCTTCATCAAGATTCCAGGCACCGAGGCCGGCCTCACGGCGATCGAGGAGTCGATCTTCGCCGGCATTCCGATCAACGTCACGCTGCTGTTCGACGCCGAGCAATACCTCGCCGCGGCCGACGCTTACATGAAGGGAATCGAACGGCGGATAGAGGCCGGGCTCAGCGCCGACGTCGCCTCAGTCGCCTCGATCTTCATGAGCCGCTGGGACGTTGCCGTCAGCGGCGAGGTCCCGGACGAGCTGCACAATCGGCTCGGCCTGGCGATCGGCTTCCAGGCCTACCGCGCCTACCGCGAGCTGCTCGACTCACCGCGCGTACAGCGGCTGATGAACGAGGGCGCTCGTCCGCAGCGCCTGCTCTGGGCCAGCACCGGCACCAAGGACCCCAACGCCTCCGATGTCCTCTACATCGAGGGATTCGCCTCGCCCTTCACCGTTAACACGATGCCGGAGCCGACCCTTCACGCCTTTGCCGATCACGGCGAGGTCGGGGCGCTGGTTCCCGCGGATGGCGGCGACTGCGATCGGGTGCTGACGGAATTCGGAGACGCCGGCATCGATATCGCCGCGCTCGCCAAGCGGCTGCAGGAGGAGGGCAAGGAGGCCTTCGCCAAGTCGTGGGACGAGATGTTGAAGACGATCGAGTCCCAGGCCGGGGCGCGCGCGTGAGCGACGCCTCGGGGCTGCGCCAGCGCCCCGCCTGGCATGCACTGCAGGATCACTACGCGGGGCTCCGCGACCAGCACCTGCGCGACCTCTTCGCCGAAGACCCGCAGCGCGGCGAGCGCCTCGTCGCCGATGGCGCCGGCCTCCACCTCGACTTCTCCAAGAACCGGATCACCGACGAGACGGTGATGTTGCTCGGCCAGCTCGCCCGCGAGTGTGGGGTGGAGGAGCGCCGCGAAGCGATGTTCGCCGGCGAGCACATCAACGTCTCCGAGGACCGCGCAGTGCTGCACGTGGCGCTGCGCATGCCCCGCGAGCGTTCGTTGATCGTCGATGGCGTCGACGTGGTCAAAGAGGTACACAAGACGCTCGACGGCATGGGCTCCTTTGCCGAGCGGGTCCGATCGGGCGAGTGGAAGGGGCACACCGGGAAGCCGATTCACAATGTCGTCAATGTCGGCATCGGCGGCTCCGACCTCGGGCCGGTGATGGCTTATGAGGCGCTGCGCCACTACAGCCGGCGTGAGATGACCTTCCGCTTCGTCTCCAACGTCGACGGCACTGACTTCGCCGAGTCCACCCGTGACCTCGACCCTGAGGAGACGCTCTTCGTCATCTCCTCGAAGACCTTCACCACGCTAGAGACGATGACGAACGCCCGCACCGCGCGTGAGTGGTCGTTGGCGGGGCTCGGCGGTGATGAGGCAGCGGTCGCCAAGCATTTCGTTGCTGTCTCGACCAACGCCGAGGAGGTCTCGAAGTTCGGCATCGACACCGAGAACATGTTTGGCTTCTGGGAGTGGGTCGGGGGCCGTTACTCGATGGACTCGGCGATCGGGCTCTCGACCATGCTCGCGATCGGCCCAGCACGCTTCGGGGAGATGCTGGCCGGCTTCCATGCCATGGATGAGCACTTCCGCGAGGCGCCGCTGGCCGAGAACCTGCCCGCCCTGATGGGCCTTCTCTCGGTCTGGTACAGCGACTTCTTCGGCGCTCAGACCTGCGGCGTCTTCCCCTACGACCAGTACCTGCACCGCTTCCCCGCCTACCTCCAGCAGCTAACGATGGAGTCCAACGGCAAGCACGTCACATTGGATGGAGCCCACGTCGACTACGACACCGGGGCGATCTTCTGGGGCGAGCCGGGTACCAACGGCCAGCACTCCTTCTACCAGCTGATCCACCAGGGCACGCGGCTGATTCCGTGTGACTTCATCGGCTTCATGCAGTCGAACAACCCGCTGGGTAACCACCACGACCTGCTGATGTCCAACGTCTTCGCCCAGAGCGAGGCGCTCGCCTTCGGCAAGACGCCCGAGCAGGTGCGCGCTGAGGGCACGCCCGAGGCTGTCGTGCCGCACCGGGTGATGGAGGGAAACCGCCCCTCAAACACGATCCTCGCGGAGCGGCTCGACCCCCACACTTTGGGCACCCTGGTCGCCCTCTACGAGCACAGCGTCTTCACTCAAGGAGCGATCTGGGGCATCGACTCCTTCGACCAGTGGGGAGTCGAGCTGGGCAAGGCCCTGGCCGTCGCGATCATCCCCGAGCTGCAGGCAGGCGAGGAGCCGAAGCTCAAACACGACAGCTCGACCAACGCGCTGATCCGCCGTTACCGAAGCGCCCGCCGCGGGGAGTAGGCTCGCGCCCATGCCCTCGCTGGACCCGCTCCCCCTGGCGGCGTCGGCGTCGAACCTGCTCGCCGCGCGTGAGCAGATGGCGTTCACCCTCGGCTTCCACATCGTCCTCTCCTGCCTCGGCGTGGCTCTGCCGGCGACGATCCTGATCGCCAACTACATCGGGCTGAAGCGCGGCGACGACGACGCGATGGAGCTGGCGCGGCGATGGTCGAAGGCGATGGCGGTCACCTTCGCCGTCGGTGCCGTCACCGGCACCGTGCTGAGCTTCGAGTTCGGCCTGCTCTGGCCCCACTTCATGGATCGCTTCGGCGCGGCCTTCGGCATCGCCTTTGCGATCGAGGGGATCTTCTTCTTCCTCGAGGCGATCTTCCTGGCGATCTATATCTATGGCTGGAAGCGGCTTCCTGGCTGGGCCCACTTCTGGTCTGGGGTGCCGATGTTCATCACCGGCATCGGCGGCGCCTTTGCGGTCGTTGCCGCCAACTCCTGGATGAACCAGCCGCAGGGCTTCACCCTCGATGCGGCGGGCAAGATCGTCGATACAGACCCGGTCAAGGTCCTCTTCAATCCGGCGACCGGCTACGAGGTGCCGCACATGATTCTCGCCGCCTACATGGTGGTCGGTTTCCTTGTCGCCTCGATCTACGCAGTCGGGATGCTGAAGGGACGGCGTGACCGTCTGCACCGACTCGGTCTGCTGATCCCACTGACGATCGCCTGTCTAGCGACACCGATCCAGCTCTTCGTTGGCGACACCGCGGCGAGGGAAGTGGCGGACAACCAGCCCGCGAAGTTCGCCGGCATGGAGTGCATCCAGAAGACCGGTACTGATCAGACCGAGTACATCGGCGGCGTCTGTACCTCCAGCGGGGTCAAGGGTGCGATCCCGATTCCGGGCCTCGACTCATTTCTGGTCGGCTTCAACACCGACACGAAGGTGATCGGCCTTGCCGACATTCCCGCCGACGAACGCCCGCCCGCCAACACGCTGTTGCACCTTGCCTTCGACGGGATGGTGGGGATCGGCAGCGCCCTCCTCTTGCTTGGCGCCTGGCTTGCCTTTGCCTGGTGGCGCCGTCGCGATATCCCGCGCACCCCGTGGTTCCTGTGCGCCGTCGCGGTATCGGGTGCGGGCGCGATCCTCGCCCTCTGGGCCGGATGGATCGTCACCGAGGTCGGTCGCCAGCCGTGGATCGTGCAGAGCTATATGCGCACCTCCGAAGCAGTCACCAATGCCGGCGGCATCTGGTTTGCCTTCGCCCTCACCCTGGGCCTCTACGCAGCGATTGGGACGATCGCGATCCTAGTCCTGCGCGGCATGTCGCGCCGCTGGCGCGAGGGCACCCCGGACCTAGATGGCCCCTACGCCCCATCACTCCATGGACCGACGGGACGAAATCCTCGCGATAGCCGAGGATTTCGTCCCGTCGGCGGGGGGTCCGAGTGACGCGGGCTGACCTTTGCGCGGGGATCCTTTGGGCGGGGGCTACTGCCTATGCGCTCTTTGGGGGGGCCGATTTCGGCGGGGGGTTTTGGGACCTCGTTGCCGGTGGTGCGGAGCGGGGAGAGCGGCCGCGGGCGCTGATTCAGCGCTCGCTCACCCCCGTTTGGGAGGCCAACCACGTTTGGCTGATCTTCATACTCGTCGTCCTTTGGACTGCTTTCCCGCCGGCTTTCAGCGCCGTAATGACGACCCTCTACGTGCCAATCGCCCTGGCCGCGGTCGGGATCGTCCTGCGGGGGTCCGGCTTTGCCTTCCGCAAGTCGATCGAGGGTCTCTCCGGGCGTCGCGCCGCCGGCGCAACCTTCGCGATCTCCTCGCTACTGACGCCGTTCTTCATGGGCACCGTAGTGGGCGCGATTGCCGCCGGCAACGTGCCCGCGGATGGCAACGGCGCCCCGTTCTCGAGCTGGCTGCAGCCGTTGCCATTGCTGACCGGAGCGATGTTCGTCGCCAGCGGCGCCTATCTCTCCGCCGTCTTCCTGATCGGCGACGCCCGTCGCGCCGGTGAGGAGGAGCTGGAGCGTTACTTCGCCCGCCGTGCCCTTGCCGCCGCGGCCCTCGCCGGCACTGCAGCCGCCTTCGGCCTAGTCGAGCTCCACGCAGAAGCGCGCTACATCTTCGACCGGCTTACCCATGAGGGGCTGCCGCTTGTCATCCTCTCGGCCCTCTGTGGCATCGGCGTTCTCGTCGCCCTCGTCTCCTCCGCCCGCCACCCTGCCGCCAAGTCTCCCCGCCTCCTGCGACCGCTCGCCGCCGGTGCCGTGATCGCGGTTATCTGGGGCTGGGGCGTGGCCCAGTTCCCCTACCTGCTGCCAACCTCGCTGAAGATCTCCGAAGCGGCAGCACCCCCCGACACCCTCGCCACGGTGATTGTTGTCTTCATCGTCGCCGCGATCCTGGTCCTGCCGGCCCTTGGGTTGCTCTACTGGCTAAGCCAGAAGGAGCTGCTCGGTGAGTGAGACGGGCGGCAGCACGATCCGCGCCGTGCTCTTCGATATTGACGGAACCCTTCTGGTGACGGGGGGCGCAGGCGCCATCGCCTGGCAGCGTGCCTTCGAGGAGCTGCACGGGGTCGAGGCCGACATCGCCGAGCACACCGATGCGGGCATGACCGACCCAGAGATCGCCGCGATCGTCTTCCGCGAGGTGATCGGTCGTGAGGGCACGCAAGAAGAGCGCTCAAAAGCGATCGGCTGCTATCTCAAGCATCTCCCCGACGCTGTCGCTAAGTCCAAGGGTTACCGCGTCATGCCCGGGATCGAGGAACTCTTGCCCCGCCTGATCGAGGACGGTCTCCTCCTGGGCCTCGTCACTGGCAACATCGAGGCGGCCGCCCACATCAAGCTCGCCCGCGGCCGTCTCAACCGCTTCTTCAGCTTCGGCGGCTACGGCTCCGACTCGGCCGACCGCACCGAGGTGACCAAGACCGCCCTGCAGCGCGGTGCCCTGGTCTCCGGCGGCACCCTCGCCGACGGTGCCTGCATTGCGGTTGGCGACACCCCACGTGACGTCAAGGCCGGTCACGGCGCCGGAATCAAAGTGGTCGGCGTTGCAACAGGCAGCTACGCCGTCGATCAGCTCAAACAAGCCGGCGCCGACTGGGCTATCGAGTCCGTCGAGGCCGGTTTTCCGGCTTAGCTGGCGCAAAGGTCGTACATATTCCGACTTTCGCGCCAGGTCACGCCAGGGTGCAGCGGGCTTGGTAGATCGACAGGAAGCCAGTCTCGAAGCCGCGGCGGGCCATTCGCAGGTAAAGGCGCCAGACGCGGACTCTTTCGGGGCCGGCGAGTCGCACCGCGTCGTCGAGGTTTTCATCCAGCTGCCGCGCCCAGTGGCGCAGGGTCTCGGCATAGTCGTCGCCGAACTCCTCGACGTGACGGGTGACAAAACCGGCCCGCTCCAGCGCCAGTAGGACTCGGGAGAGATGGAGGGGTTCGGCGTCGGGAAAGACGTAGCGCTCCGAGAAAGGACCGGCATCGGGGTCGGTGTGGCGGAGGCGGGCGATGCCATGGTTGAGCAGGCGCCCACCCGGCTCGAGTAGGCCGGAAAGGGTTTTCGCGTAGACATCGATCTGTGCCTCTCCGACGTGCTCGACCATGCCGATGCTGGCAATCGCGTCGAAGCGCTCGCCGGCCAGGTCGCGGTAGTCCATGACGCGGATCTCGACCCGGTCGGCGACGCCCGCCGCCTCGGCTCGCTGCCGGGCGCGTTCCGCTTGGGGTGGGGAGAGGGTGATGCCGACGACGCTTGCGCCGTGGCGCGTCGCTGCCCAGAGGGGGAAGCTGCCCCAGCCGCAGCCGACGTCGAGCACCCGCTCACCTTCCTTCAGCGCCAGCTTGCGGGCGACCATCTCGAGCTTGGCCTCCTGGGCCTCCTCCAGCGTCGCTGCCCCTTCGCGCCAGACTGCGCAGCTGTAGGTCATCGAGTCGTCGAGGAAGAGCGAGAAGAACTCATTGGAGACGTCGTAGTGGTGGCGAACGGCCTCGGCGTCGCGCTCCTTGCTGTGGCGGTGTCCGCTCGGCCGCAGCTCGGCAGCGGGACGGCGCGGGGGCCGAGTCAGCCCCGCGGCGCGCACGGCCCCGAGCAGTAGGCGAGCCTTGTCTGCACCCTCCAGCGCCGGGGGCTGCCAGCGGTCGAGAAGCTCGATCACGGCATCGATGTCGTCGAGCTCGAGCTCTCCGCTGACGTAAGCGCGTCCCAGGCCGAGCTGCCCGGGCGCCCTCAGCGCGTGGGCCGCGGCGCGGGGTGAGCGCACGTAGAAGGTTGGACCGTCACCGTTGCTGGCCGCCAGGCGAGTTCCGTCCCAGAACTCGACCGAGAAGGGGCGCTCGGGGATGCGCGCCTCGATCTCTCGGCGCAGCGTCGCGGTGCTGGCGAAGGCCATCGCTTGGAACTTATACCGCCGACGAACCTAAAGCCATCACATTTTCGCCAGGAATTGGCTCCTCGGCCCGCAGTCGAACCCTTCCGGTGAGCGTCAGTCGTATCATCGCGGGGCGTGGCTGATCTTCTCCCATCCGACATCCAGCCGGTTGCCAACGAGACCCGCGACCGGATCATCACCGGCCTGGTTACGCTGATCCCGTTCGTCGCTCTCGGCCTCGCGGCCTGGCAGGTCTGGGGCAAGGCCCTGCACTGGAGCGACGTCTTTCTCTTTCTCGGCATGTACCTGTTCACCGGGCTTGGGATAACGGTTGGCTTTCACCGCCACCTCACCCACCGCAGCTTCAAGGCGAAGAGGTGGCTGCACGGCCTGCTGGGGATCCTCGGCTCGGCGGCGATCGAGGGCCCGGTGATCAGCTGGGTCGCCGATCACCGCAAGCATCACGCCTTCTCGGACGAAGAAGGAGACCCGCACAGCCCGCACGTCGATCACGGCCACGGCCTCAGCGGCGCCATGCGCGGCCTCTTCCACGCTCACATGGGCTGGCTTTTCATCCACACCCAGCGCGGCAACAAGGAACGCTTCGCCCCCGACTTGATCGCTGACCCTGTGATCAGCTGGGTCGACCGCACCTTCCTCCTTTGGGCGATAGGCGGCCTCCTGCTTCCTTTCGCGCTCGGTTGGGTAATCGGCGGAACCCTCTTTGCTGCCTTCACCGGCCTGCTCTGGGGCGGCCTCATCCGCGTCTTTGTCCTGCACCACTTCACCTACAGCATCAACTCGCTCTGCCACGTCTTCGGCAACCGCGACTACGAGACCAGCGACGAGTCCCGCAATCTGGCCCTGATTGCGATCCCGACTTTCGGCGAGGCCTGGCACAACAACCACCACGCCTTCCCCACCTCTGCCACCCATGGCCTCGGCCGCTGGCAGGTGGACATCTCGGCGGTCGTGATCGACGGCCTCGAGCGCATCGGTCTCGTTTGGGATGTCGTGCGCGTAACCCCCGAGCGCCAAGCGGCTAAGGCCGCGGCTTAGGGCGCTTCTTCCGCCTCGTACCAGTCGATCCAGCCGTTGCACGCCTGGCTCAGCGGCACGATCCGGTGCGGTCGGTCTGGGGTTGCGACCAGCTCGCCCAAGGTCGCCTTGCCGGTGTAGCCGGTCAGGCGTTGAAGCGTGCTCGGATCGGCGGCGGTGACGGTGAAGCGGATCGGGTCACCCTTGCTGGCAATTTCTCCAGCCGGCCAGAACTGGCCGTCGTTGGCGAGACTGATCGCGGTGGGTCGCTGACCGTCGAGCGCGGCGAAGAGCGGCTGGTGCAGGCCGGGGGCCGAGAGGGTCAGGCCAAAGGGGGAGAAGTACTGCAGCGAGAGCCGCCAGCGCCCCCGCGGCAGACGCAGGGTCTGTGCGGCGCTGTTCCCGGTTTCCAGGGCGGCGCCTGGGTTCCACCGGCCCTTGCCGCCGATTACGGCGCCGGGAAAGAGAGAGGCCCGTCCCTGGTTCGACATGAGGATGCGGATCTCCGGCGAGGCGCAATTGGCGTGCGCCGCCGGTTCGGTCCCCTCAAGCAGGACATGGCGGTTCTCGGGTAGGGGCCCGGTCCGCTTCCAGAGGATGTAGGAGGGGGTGGAGGCGATTTGCCTGAAGCCCGAGGGCGCTTCGCTATTCCAGGCGGCTCGCCCGGTGATCACATAGGGGAACCGCGCGAGCGTCGCTCGCGAAAAGGAGTCGAAGTCGATTGGGCTATAAGCGTCACCAGTGTCAAACGGCTTTTCGGGACTCGGAGAGACCTCGGCGTCGGGGAACTCGACCAATGGCACATGCGTGTCGGCGCCCATCAACTCATAGGCCGCGTAGCGGTCCTGACCGGCATAGAGAACAGGTTCTCCTTCGATCTTGGGGATGAACGTCTGCAGCTCGGCGCCGTGCCCAGGCGGCCCAACCGGAGCGTCCCGCAGCACCAGCAAGCTCGAGTACACCGCCCCCCCGACGAACACCACCGCCAGCACCCCCCAACCAATCCGCGCCACCCCCGCCGACGGGCCGAAATCCGGAGCCTGGCTCCGGATTTCGGCCCGTCGGCGGGCTTTTTGGCCGCCAAGCTCGAAGAGGAGGGGGCGGATCGCGATTAGCATCGCCAGCGGGGCGGCGATGATCAGGGCCTTGGCTTGGGAGTACTCGCCGCTGGTGGCAAGCGCGGCGAGGTAAAGGACGGTGCAGGCGACGAGCGCGACCGGCACCGCGTACTGACGTCGCCGCAGCCACCAGATCGCGCCGACGATCACCGCCAGCGCCGCGATTGCCGTGACGAGGCCGGAAAGGTGCGCGCCGCCTACCGCGTTGAGCCGGTAGTTGGACGCCGGCCAAATCCCCAGCGCCTCGGCCGGCGAGACCGGCCCGTATGTATTGGTGCCGGCCACCCGGTTGAAGCCGTGGACGAAGGCGAAGGGGCCGACCAGCGTCAGCGTTGCCGCCAACCCGCCCAGCACCAGGGCTGGGATCAAGACCCTGGGACGCAGCACGGTTCGCAGTAGCGCCCGCGGCCTAAGCCCCCGCCGCACCTCCGGCACCGTCGCCCCCCAGAAGACCAGAATCGCCACCGGCCAGGCCAACCCAGCGAAGCTGTAAGAGAAAAAGATCCCCCCCGCAAGCGCCAGCGGCACCAAACCCCCTGCCCATGGGCCGAAAACCGCTGATATACGCGGGTTTTCGTCCCGTCGGCGGTCGAAGTCGTGGAGATAGACGGCGAAGGCGAGGACGAAGAGCGCCTCGGCGGTCTCCTTGAAGGCGCCCTGGGCGAAGTAGGAGGCACCAAGGTAAGGAATCGCGACAAGCGTCGCGGCCAGCACCCTGCGCCCGGGGCCGAGGTCGCTCAGTGCCGCCAGCGCCGTCAGCGCGGTAAGGACCCCGATCGCGAAGATCTCGCCCACGAAGGCCTGGCCGAGGCCGATCCCGGGAAGGGCTGCGACTGCGGCGGCGAATGCGTGCGGGCCTAGTGGGTAGCCAGCTTCCGGTGCTGGCCCGAGGCCGCTGCGCAGCCACTCTGCCCAGGCCAGGTGGAGGCCAAGGTCGTTGTTAAAGCCGACCCCGATAATCCCCCAGCGTCCGCTGATCGCGAAGGGGATTGAGAGCACCAGGATGACGATCACGGCGACAGGCAGCCCCTCCCGCAGTAGGACGCCGGCAGGGCGGCGCGGCTGCCACCAGAGCACCAGCGCCGCGGCCACGATCAAGGCGACCAGCCCGATCGTCGCGCTGGTGGCATGACCCGGTGCTCGGGCGAGGAAGCCAGTGACGGTGAGCACGGCGCCGAAGCCGACGGCGGGCGCCAGCCACCGGCGCGACTCCTCCCCTCCCGCGAGGCCGAGGACAGCGCGTCCCACCAGCAGCGAGGCGGCGCAGATCAGCGCCGCCGAGGCGTAGGTCCCGATCATCAGAGGCGGAAACTATGGCAGCGCGGGCAGCGAGCGCGCCCCGGCTCAGTACTTGTCCGCGGCCCGCTCCAGGGTCTCGTGCAGGTTCTCACCGCGCAGCGGACGCTCGTGCCCGGCGCAGACGACCGCCGGCTCCAGTGCCGCCAGCTTGCGCACCGATTCCTTCGCCTTGGCGTGATTCCAGGCCCAGGCCGGATGCGGCACGCTTGCTTCGCCCGGCGGCAGCGGCCGTCCCAGCCGTGCCGAGTCGATCAGGTAGACGACATCACTGACGATCGCTAGCCGGTCGCGTTCCCGCCAGAGGCCGATCAATCCCGGTGCATGGCCGGGGAAGTGGATGACGCGGAAGCCAGCGACCTCGTCGTCCTCGGAGACCGTCCCGTCGATTTTCACCGCGCCGCCGTCCCAGCGTCGCAGCAGCGGCGGATAGATCCGGCGTGCCGGTGCCCAGGGCAGCTCGGACAGGTCCATGTAAGGGGCGATCGAGGCGTCGCTTTCGGCGTCCGCGACTTCGTCGGGATGGCAGTGGATCGGCACGCCCATCGCGGGCGCCGTCCCTCGATGGTCCGAATGCGCGTGTCCCAACACGATCCGCGTCAGTCCCCCGAGCTGCTTGGCCGCCGTCTTTGTCTTTCTCGTCATCGACTTGGACCCGGCGTCGAACTGCACGACTCCGCCCTCGTCCTCGAGGAAGTAGACGTTCATCACCTTGCGGAAATCCCCGCGTAGCAGCCAGACCCCGTCGGCGACCTTCTCCATGATGAGATCAGCCTAATGCCAAGTCTCTGGAAAGCCGGAATGGTGGTGCTGATCGTCTGCCTCGTCGCCTCGATGGCGATCGCGATCTACCGTCTCGCCACTACGCCGACCGAAATCCTCGGCGACGGCTTCCGCGGCTTGCCGGTTCACGCCCACTCGCAGCGTTAGTATCGGCTCCGTTCAGCGACCGAGCCCGAGTTAAGGAGGCGGCGTGTTCACTCGCATCGTTGTTGGAACCGATGGGTCCGAGACAGCCGCGGAGGCGGTCCGTCAGGCTGTTGATCTGGCGAAGCTCTCGGGTGCTGAGCTCAGCATCGTCAGCGCTTACGAACCGCTGCCCAAGCGCCAGGTCGAGGCGGAGAAGCTCGACGCCCCGGCCGACGTCCAGTACGAAATCGGCCCGCGCGAGGACGTCAACCTCGTCCTCGATGCCGCTGCGGCGAGCGCACGTAAGGAGGGGGTAGAGGTGCAGACCCACCCGGTCGAGGGCGAACCCGCCGAGGCCATCCTCAATGTCGCCGAAGAAACCAAAGCCGACCTGATCGTCGTTGGCAATAAGGGCATGACGGGAGCGCGGCGATTCCTTCTCGGCAGCGTGCCGAACAACGTTTCCCACCACGCGCCCTGCAGCGTGATGATTGCCCGGACTACTTAACCCTGCGGTTCTGTAGCTGCGGAGGCGTCGATCAGGCCCGCGCCCTGGCGTGTTTCCGGCAGGCCCAAGTCCCGCGCCGTCCCGCGTAGGCGCTTCGTCACCGCCGCGACCCTGCCCTTCTTCTTCGCCTTGGGATCAAGCGTGCCGCTGGCGAGGATCATTGCGGCGACGCCCGAAACGTGAGCCGCGGCCATCGAAGTGCCGACGTAGTCGCTGGGCTCGGCAAAGCGGCGGGTGTCGTGGCCTTTGAGCGTCACCTGGTAGATCGAGTCGGCGAAGATCGATGGGCAGCCTGTCGCTGGTTCTCCGCCGCCCGGGGCGAGGACGTCGACATCTGTCCCCGCTAGTGAGTAGTTACCGATGCAGCCTCCCTCGGTGCTGCCGCCTACTCCGATCGTGTGTGGGCTGGTGGCCGGGGGGGCGACACATGTCTCCGACCCGAGGTTGCCCACCGAGGCAACGGTGATGATGCCTTGGCGGTAGGCCTGGCGCAGTGCTTCGTCAACCCCTGGTACCTGCTTGCCGCATTCGAAGTTGAAGCTCATGTTGATCACGTCAGCGCCATGGCTCACGGCAAATCGGATTCCTTTGGCGATCTCGTCAGCCTGTCCGCGTCCGTGCTTGTCGAGAACGCGCACCGGCATCAGCTTCGCCCGGTAGGCGAGTCCGGTAAGACCGATGCCGTTGTTGGTCTTCTCGGCGATCGTCCCGGCGACATGGGTCCCGTGTCCGTTTTCGTCGAGTGGGACCCGGTCGTTGTCGACGAAGTCGTAGCCCGAGACAAACTGACTCGCGGTGAAGTCGGGACTGCGCAGGAAGCGAGGGCTCTTCGTCCGGTAGGCGATCCCGGTGTCGAGGACCGCGACGGTTATGCCTTCCGCGCCGGGGTGGCCAGCCGCCGCCAGGTGCTCCCAGGCCCCGATGGCGTCGATCCCGCCGGGAGAGATAGGCAGCAGCGGCGTCGCCGAGCCCTGCCAAGGGAGGAAGTTCCACTGCTTCGCAACCCACCCGCCGGGTGGCCCGATCGGGAGGTCGATCGTCCCCGGGTCGTTGGGTAGTTCGGTCGTGGCTTCGGACTTCGTCGCAGAGGCGGTGGCGACGTAGTTGGGCGCGGCGTAGGTGACTCCCGGCAGCCGGCGTAGGGTCGTCGCCGCTGCCCTTACGCCGACGTCACGGGGCAGCATTACCGTCCGAGCAGTGCGCGCGCCGGCGAGCTTGACCACGAGCTGGTGGGGGGCAAAGCCGTGGGCTGGGGCGAGGCCGCTTGCCGCAATCGCGCCCGCGGGCGCCAGGCAGAGGGTTGCTTGCAAGGCCGCGGCGGCAGCGATCGGAAGGAGTCGGTTCATCTTGTTCTGCGCTCGCGCAACCCCTGCAACCGAGCGAGCTTCCCCCTAACACGTGCCCACCCGCGAAGTTGTTGGTGCACATACTCTCCGATGCATGGGAAGTGACGCATCGACGTCCACGGACGAGCGGTTGATGGCACTGGCGATCGAGCGCGCCCGCGAGGCGGAGCGCCTCGGCGATGTGCCGATCGGCGCCGTGATCGCCCGTGACGGCGAACCGCTCGCCGCGGCGGGAAACGAGCGCGAGTTGCGAGCCGACCCCACGGCCCACGCTGAGATCCTCGCGATCCGCGCGGCAGCCGAGGCCCTGGGCGGCTGGCGCCTGCCCGGTACGACCCTCTACGTGACGCTCGAGCCCTGCGCGATGTGCGCCGGCGCGATCGTTCTCGCCCGCATCCCTGAAGTCGTCTACGGCGCCGCCGATCCCAAGGCAGGTGCCGCCGGCAGTGTCCTCGACATCCTCTCCGAGCCGGCCCTGAACCACAGACCCAAAGTCACCAGAGGCGTTCTCGAGGCCGAGTGCGCCGCTCTTCTCACTGGCTTCTTCGCCGCCCGGCGCTAGCGAATACCCTTGGGAGTCCCGGAGAGGTGTCCGAGCGGCTTAAGGAGCGCGACTGGAAATCGCGTGGGCGGGGTTAACCCGCCTCGTGGGTTCGAATCCCACCCTCTCCGCCAAAACTTCAAAGTACGAACGTGTGGCATCAGAAGACGGCTCTACGGGGCCGTCTTCTGCTTTGGAGGCTGCATTGCGGATGGCTTCGACCTCAGCCAGAACACCCTCGGCTAGATCGGCGGCCAGCAGCACGGCATATGGCTCGGTCAGCTCGGCGCTGACGATGCGCACGACCGGTTGGCCGCTTTCCTCGTCCCATTCAGGCAAGACGCAGAGCTTCTTGAAGAACGCCTGGTTGTAGCCGCGCCTCAAGTCGTCGTCGGCGGCCTGGTAGACGGCTGCCACGTCGTCGGCCAGCTCCAGGGCCCGCTGCAATGACTCGGCGTCGAGCGCCAGCCGCTCCTCCGTTTCCGCGAGCGATTGTTCGGCAACGGCTATCTCTTGCCGCATACGTGTCCGCTCCTCGCGGAAGGCATCCGGCGAAATGTCGTCGCCCTCCTCCATATGCAGACGGATGAGACGAGCCTGTTGAGCCTTCAAACTCTCGACCAGTTCAGTCTTGGCGTCCCTGACTTGGACGACCGCCTGCTGACTGACGCTGACCAGTTCCTTGATGGCATCGCTGCGCCGGGCAACTTGCTCGGCGGTGAGCTGCACCGGTCGCTCGACGTAGTAGCGCCCGATGGCATCCTCGATCAGGTCGGGGCGAATGTTGGTGCGCATTGAGCAAGGTGAACCCTTGATCCGGCCGACGCAGAAGAAGTAGGCGTAGCGCTTGCCGGTGCTGCTGCGACTCAGGGCATAGACCAGCCGCTTGCCGCACTCGCCGCAGTAGACGCTGCCCTTCAAGTAGTGCTGATGCTTCTGCGAGCGTTCACCTGAGACACGCTTTTCGTCTAGCCGGACTTGAACGCGCTCGAAGGTATCGTCGTCAATCAGGGAGGTATGGCGTCCGGGGAATCTCTCCTCCTCGTCAGTGCCGCGCTTATAGACGACCCATCCGGCGTAGTAGGGATCGCGCAGGATGCGCTGGAGAGAGGTTGTGTTGACCTTCTGTGGTGGCCGGTTTTTGCGCGGTCGGCTGCGCAAGCCCAGTCGGTACAGCTCCGTGCTGAGCTGCGACAGCGAGTATTCGCCGCTGTCGTAAAGCTTGAAGGCAGCGGTCAGGAAGGCATGGCGCTGGGGGTCAGGACTGACGCCCGGAATCTGACGGCCATCGGGCAGGTGGTCTACGTCGTTGAGGTAGCCAAGCCGGGTCCAGCCATAGGTGCCGCCGCTTTTCGCCTTTTGGTAGATGCCTTGGGCCACGTTGCGCCCGGTCTTCATCGACTCGTACTGGTTGTTGAGGGCAAACATGCCCTCCATGAAGAACGACTCCGGGGTGTCGTCGCCGACCATCGGCTCGGTAATGGAGATGAGCTTGGCTCCGGCAGCGTCAACCAGCTCGCGGGTGCGCCAGTGGTCAAGCTGGTTGCGCGCCCAGCGGTTGAGCGCCCAGACGATCACGTAGTCGATTCGCGTGACCTCGCGTTCATTGCAGCGCTTGAGTTCGTCCAGCATCTCCAAGAAGTCGGTTCGCTTGTGCAGATCGACAAAGGCACTCTTGCCGGGGTCGGAGAACTCCCGCACTATCTCGGCGTCAAGCTGGTCGGCCTTGTCTCCGGCAGCCTCGCGCTGTGCCCCGATGGACAGCCCGTCGCGGTCATAGCCGGTGTTGACCTGGCCCTCGGATGAGACCCGCAAGTAGACGAACGCCCGCTTTGACGGAGCCGGTTTGGCCGCTGCCCCCTCCCTTTGACTCTTTTGGATAGATGACATGTCCACCTCCTCTCTTCTCATTAGACATGTTGTGTGTTGCTTCCATTTTACTCCACCGGCCAGCAACAGTGCGTTATGTGTGTGTTAGTTATTACGCCATTGTGTTACTTACAACTCGCACGGCGTCCGCGAACAGCGCGACCTCAAACAGCTCTCGCGCCGCCAGCGGAAGCCGTGCGATACAGCCCTCTATCGTCGTCACGCGCTCGGCGCTCGGAGCCAGCCAAAGAGTCTTCGGGAAGACGCCGCGCTCGGCTTGCTCCTGGCCGCTGGCCTCATAGTCCAGGTAGAGCTTGAGCTGACGATCCAAGGCTCGGCTGCCCTCAGTTCCTCTATCGACCTCCAGAAAAAAGCTGTCCTCAAAGTCTCCGGCTCCTAGACGGGCGTAACTATCCGGCTTGAGTGTGGCCCGCTGAGCGCCAACCCCGCCATAGCTGCGCCAACAAGCGGGTTCAGCCCTCAGCTCCAACAGCTCGATACGGCCGGAGCGGTCGGCCTCCACTAGCAGCGTATGCAGCTCGGCTACCTGTAGGCAATGGCCCAGGAACAAAGTCCCCGGAACGACCGACCGCCGCCCACGCCGCTCGGGCTGCCAGCCTCGCTCTATAGCCAAGCGCTGACCGGCAAGACCCAGGCGATAGATGAAGCCTGCCGATCCGCTGCGTACTCCGCCGACGACCCGAGGCAGCCGCTCCAGCACTCCGAGGCGCGTGAGTCGAAGCAGAGCGCGGCGAGCAGCACGGGCATTCGCAGCCGGGTTCTCAGTCTGCGCGAAGTGCAGCCGGGCTAGCTGGGAGCCGCTGACAAAACGCAGTTCCGATACTCGGTGAAGAACGGCCTGGTCATGCTCGCTTAGCCGGTTCGCGAGGTCACGCATCACGGCCGCCGAAACGCGGTGAGCGGTCACTTGTGTCTCCTTACTGCACACATAGTCAGTGGCAATGTCGGCTCAAATTCGGCATGGCTAGCTGGAAAGCTGGCGCTCCAAAGCAACGCGACTGGACGGGCGAGCGGCGCGTTCACGACGACCCCCGAGGCTTGCGGCCAATCGGGGCAACTTGCCGCCGTGGGCGCTTCACCTGATTACGCAATGCCTCCTCGATCTCCGACCTCGTACGGGAGTAGTGCTGCCGGGAGTGCTCACGAACTCGGTGGGCGCTGCCAAGAGCGATTGGCGGCGGTGGAGTTGCGAGCGTCACCGGCCGGGCGGTGCTGCCATCGTCAAGCGCGACCTGGGCAGCAACGGTGTATGCGTCGAGGGCTTGCAGATCGGCGGCACTCAGCGCCGGGGTAAACACCCGCTCCATTACTTTCGCGTCGTTGGCGCTCAAGGCAAACACCGCCTTTGAGCGAGCATTGGCAAGGATCGCCTCGCGCAGCTCCTTGGGAAGCTGCTCCAGGTTTTGGTGAGCCACGGTCAGGCTCAGCCCGTACTTACGGCCCTGGGCGAACATCTCGTCCCACGGAACCGGAGCCTCTCCGAAGTCTTGAACCTCATCGACATATAGCCCGAAGGAATGCCGGCGGTTTGGCGGCAGAGCGGCGCGAGCTGCCATCGCCTGCCATGCAGCGGTGAGAACGAGACTGCCAAGGAGCTGCGAGGTTTCAGCCCCGATCAGGCCCTTGGGCAGATAAACCAGCAGCAGCTTGCGCTGGTCGATTATCTGACGGATCGTGAGGCGCGGGTGCGGCTGCCCGACAATGGCTCGCACCGCTGGCCGCGCAGTGAACTGGCGAACCTTGTTCATGAGCGGCGCGATCACCGCCGTCTTCTCGGCGTTCGACAGTCCCTCGAACCAATTCCAGTCCAGGCCAAGCCCGAGCGGATCATCCAGGTCGGCCAGCACGTCGGCCCGGAAGTGCGGATCGAGGTAGAGCCGAGGCAGATCGAGCAAGGTGGCATTCCCCCTGCGGGCGAGGGTCAATAGGCCCATGTGGGTGAGCTGGGCGGTGCGCGGTCCCCAGAATGCCCGCCAGAGGCGTTGAAACAGCTCGCCAAGTTGATCGGCTACGAGCGAAGCATCGGCGGACCCGGCGAACGGATTGAACCCGACCGCATAGGTCGCGTCAGTCGGATCGAGCAACACCACGTCAGCTATGCGCTTTGGCGGAATAGCGTCGAGCAGATCGTTAATGAGATCGCCGTTCGTCTCGATCACTGCCAACCCCCGGCCTTGTTCCAGGTCATCGCGAATGAGGTTGCGAAGCAAGCTGGTCTTGCCGGTGCCGGTTGGCCCCAGCACATACAGCCCCCGCGTCGACGCGGCCGGGCTGATGGCGACCGGATGGGCCAGGTCAGCAAAGTCACTCAGGCCGAGCACACGGCCCTTGCGAGGAAGGGCACGACTCGGAACCAGCCGCTTAGCGGCACCCAGCTCTAGTCCGGGCAGGTCGGGACTGCCTACCGGCCAGCCGATGACGGCAGCCAGTTCAGCCACGCTCAGATACCGGCCACGCAAGCCGAGAAGTCGCGCACACTGGCCGTACCAGTACGGCTCCATAAGCAGGCGGCCGTGGGGCGTTGTCAGGCTCCGTAGAACCGAACCGACCCGGTGGATGAGCTGGCCGACGCGGACGCGACTCTTGGCCGTAACAAGTAGTGCGCCGTGCCCTGCCAAGCCAGGCAGAGACAACTTGGCCCGCTGCGCTCGTCGGCGGCCGTCCAGTTGGCTTTCAGGCGTATCTGACAGCGGCGGTCGGAGCGCGGCTCGCAAGTTCCAAAGCAACCGCACCGACTCGCCGTGGTTCAGCGGATACAAGCTGGAGAGCAAGGCCGCCGATATGGCAGCCAGGTCGTCGGAGCGCAGAACGGCCATCGCCGGGGATAGCTGCCAGAGCAAGCGCCGGGCCGCTGCATGTGCGGGCGCGTCGATGGCTTCCAGCCGCAAGCTGGGAATGGCTGCCCGAAGACCCGAGAGAACGGTTTGACCCGCTGCCGGGTTAACGGCCAGCCGGTGAGTGATCCCGGCGTCAGTTGCGCCCAGGTCGAGGATCAGGCGGGTGCGGTGCGGGACGCCCGAGAACGAAGACAGCGCAGCAAGCACATTGTCTTGCGCAAGGTCGCGGGGAAAGCGAAGCCGATACCAGTTCAGATTGGCCCCGGTCATGGCTCAGTTTGCTCCTTGGCCTTTTCGTTTTCGACCAGGATGCGGGCGTACTGCAAGAGGGCCCAGGCGAAGCGGTCCCAATCTGGCTCGTCGCGCAGCTCGGCGCGGACGGACACGCGCTGCAAGCGTTTCTTTCGTGGTTTGTTCTTTTGTGGCATAGTGAAAACCTCCCTTCATTTGCTGCCTTTTGAAGGTCACGCCTTGGGGGATGAGCTTCCACCTGCTCAGGTGCCAACGTAACCCTCTATTATCTCGCGGCTTTAGTTGGTCAGTCAATACGTGGAATTGACAATCCCCTCACCACCTGCGGGTGTGGAAAAAGACCAGGCGCAGCACGGCCACGACGATGCCGACGACCAGGACGAGCGGCAACAGCGCGCGAGATAGCTCGATCAACAGCGGCGCTATGGCGGCCAGCAGCACCACGGCGACAACGCCGGTCGTGAGCAGACCACCGGGCGTTTTACCGGGGGCGGTCACTGCTCGTCGTTCTCCAGTGCCTTCCTGATCTCACGGCGCAGGGCCGCCCCCTCGCGGCGCCGCTCGCTCCGCGCCCAGGCGACGTCAAGACGCCTGTGGATGCGGTGCAGCTCCACCGCTGCTTCCATTTCCCGCTCAGGGTCAATGTCCGAAGGCATTGGTGGTTCACTGGATTGCCGGGCCAGGTAGCCGACCAAAAACGCCACGACGAGGAGGAGAACGATCAGCAGGAGGATCACTGCCACCACCCCCTACGGCGTCCAAGTCGGTGAATTAGGTGCAGCTTGTCGGCGACCAGGCCAGCGGCCTCCGGACGGCCGATAGAGCTTGACCACGCGGCGGCGGCTTGCTCGAAGTCGGCAGCAAGGACCGGATCAGTTTCTTGTGGGAGCGAGCCTTTGCGGCGCTCAACGCGGCGCAGCATCCAGCGGGCGGTGAGCGTCCCGCTGAGCGCTCCAACGAGAGCGGCCAGGGTCACAGTGATGGTGATCTGGAGCATGACCATCACCCCCCGAACCGTCGGGCAATCCGCGCCCCGTCGATTTTGCTTTGCAACGAAACCAGCCTCGACACCAGCTCGGCCTTGGCGGGTGAACCGGCCGCCAGGCCGAGGCCATAGTCCAGCGTGTCCAGCTCCTCGTTGATGGCCGTTTTGACGACATCAGCCAAGGCTTCGGCGTCGATGCGCTCGGTCTCAGCGAAGTAGCGGGCCTGGAGGTGATGTTCGTAGACGGCCAGCTCAGTGCGTTCCTGAGCTTGGGCGGCCCTCCTGAATTGGCGCGAGTTACCCGGCGGGCCAGTTGGCAGCCGGGCCGGTAGTTCAGTCATGGCATGGCTCCTTTCTGTTTCTGGGCGGTGAGGATCGGGATGAAGAGAGGCGCGGAAGCCGGTGGCAGAGCTGGAGCCCGACGGGTTGGTTCTGCTGCGGCCTCGGCTCGTACGAGTGCGGCCAGGTCTGGGCCTTTGCGACGCTCCATGAGGACGGCCCGCCTCAGCGGCTCGTCAGAGCCGTAGTCCACGCGCTGCGAATACAGCGGGCAGTCCGGCGGGGGTGGGCAGATGGTCGGTGGGGTCATAGTTATCTCAGGATGAGTTTCGTCCCCGGCGTTCGTAAGTCCGAGGTGGATTGCCAAGAGCTTGAGCACCGCCGGAGTTATTGAGCAACCTGCAACGATTTCGGTCCGCCATGCCCCGCCCGCTGGAGCCGCCCGAGCTGGACCCGAGACAGCCCAAAGCGGTGCTGGGCTGGACAATGCGGCAACTACGGCGGGTGGCGAACGTGAGCGGTGCCCAGATCGCCAAGGAGTTTGGTTGTAGTCCTAGCCATATCTCGCGGGTGGAGCGCGGAACGTCCAAGCCCAGCCGGGAGTTGGTTCAGTTTTATGAGGAGAGGTTCGAGGCGGACGGGATGCTGCTGTCTCTTTTTGAGGTTGTAGAACATGCCGCCGAGCAGAGTCGGCGGCGGACTGGAGGGCATCGACCGCCCCTAGTACAGGCCGAGCCTGGCGACGCCTCAACCTTTGTGGGGGACACCATTCCGCACGGCACACTGATGCAGCCCGGCGAGTTCTTCGAGAAGGAGTGGCGGGTGCGCAACAGCGGCAAGGTGCCCTGGGTCGGACGGCAACTTGAACGGCAAGGCCCGCTGACCGGCCCCGGCCTGATTACCTCAGAGCGTTACGTCTCGGTGCCGGATACCAAGCCAGGGAAAGTGACGACCATCCGAGCATCACTGCGAGCACCAAGTTACGACTGTTCTTCCATCGCCTACTTCAAGATGGTCAAGACCCTTGATGATGGGACGTTGGCGATGTGCTTTCCGGAGAGCTACCAGTTGGGGCTTGATGTGCTTGTGAAGGTTTAGCGAATTGCCCATTCCTCACATCGTTAGCTTCACTAGTGTACCTGTGCGCCATCGGGCATTCGGCCTTCAAGGTAAGCGCGCGAATGCTGATCAACCTCTACCTTATCCCTATCTGCAGCTCTAATAATCAGCGGACCCCACTCTGATACTCCCTTGAACCGCCCTACATAAATCGGTACCACATGACCAGCTCGGTCGCGTAGATATATCGTGCCCCGGCTACGTCCGCCCCCAGTTTTCTTCCAGCTAATCGATTTAAGGTTCAGAAGGGCAACGCTGCGTTTCCACGGACCAAGTGTCATCGTCACCTTTTCTTCTGAATAGTAAAGGCGCATCAGCAAAGCCCATCCTCCCAGCAAAAGCCCAATGAGCAACAACCATACGCTCTCGATGGCTATATCTAGCCCCTGGGGAAGCATGAATATGACCCAAACAGCAACCGCTCCAACCGCTGGTATAAGCTCCCCAAAACGTGTAGGTCTGGCGACTTTTTCTGACGCCGGCCTGCCTTCTACGGGAAAAGAATGCTTATCAGGTTCCACTTTGACAGTATATATCTAGAGGTTTGGATAGCCAACCTTTTAACACGCGCCTTCCCAACCAAACGCTCCACCGAAGAGACCCAAGAGGCCCCCAACGGCATTCTGTCCATAAAGACGAAGTGAATTGATACCGGGCTTGACGACGTTTATCAGCTTGTAAGGTACAAAGCCGCGGAGAGGAAACAACAACTTTCCTACGACGCCACCAATTCCGCCAAGCGCGCCTCCTACTGCTATACCTCCGATGGTTACGTGTCCTTTGCCAAGCCACTGTGTAGTGGTGGCACCTATAGCTCCACCAGCAGCTCCACATGCAAAGGTGCCAATCCACGTAGTTCCCTCACAGGCGCCAGCAGCCACACCACCCACCAAACCGCCAGCCGTTGAGGCACCTAGCTCGCGCCATGAAAACTGCTCATGGCCGGTTGCGACGCTGACACCATAGGAGGCAGCGCCTGAAACGGTTCCAACCACCCCACCAATCGCAGCGCCTAGGAGCGTGTCGATACCAAATAGTTCGCCAGTTGCATCACTGTAAGTAAAAGGGTTGTTGTTGGCAAAGCCATACCGAGCACCAGAAAGGACAAACACAGGATCCTGGGTCAAAAACTGCCCGGTCGCCGGATCATAGTATCTAGCCCGGAGGTATTGATAACCCGTCTCGCTATCCGTGTACTGACCGTCGTATTGAAGATTGGTCGTTACGCTGCCGCTATGTTTGGCAACGCTACCCCATGGGTTGTAGTCGTAACGACCAACGACACTACCTGAGCCACTGGTCAGCAGGCGCGTACTGCCTTGCTGGTCAGCGTGCAAGTAAGTCGGTGTGGTCCCAGTAACCTGCTCAATGGGTTGTCCTTCCGGACCGTAGATGTAGTACGTCGAACCATCTTGCAGAAGTTCCGGCAGTGGTTCGGCCTGGTTCCAGACGAAAGTCGTGCTGAGTCCATTGACGGTCTTTGAGGTTCGCAACCCATCGCCGTTGTAAGCATATCCGATGCTTTCGCCGACCTTGATTAGCCGATCGGCTTGATCGTAAGCAAGGGTCTGAGTAGAGCCACCCACGACTTCTTCGTCTATCCGGTCACCGCGCGCGTTGTAGGTGAAGTTGCGGGTAATGATGCCAATAGAGCTTGCCGAGGCGGGGCCGCCGGTATTCCGGGTGACCGTATCGCCGACTGGGGCGGATGTAGGGCTGGCGCCGGTCTGACTGCCCGAAGGGCCTTCAATCTGCACCGAGGCGCTTGCACGGTGCTTTGAGTGCGTATGTCGTCTCCTTTTCGTCTTTACACACTTGATTTTGCCGTGGACCTTCTTTCTTTTGAAACCTTTCCGGCAATGGATCCGCTTACGCGGCGCAGGGGCGGGCGTAACCTCAGGGGGCGGCTGAGGACCGCCTTCGCTGGGCGGTGAGCCGCCCCCGCCTTCTTCTTTACCACCCGGGGTTTCTTCTTCTTTTTTACCTTCTTCTTTGCCTTTTTCTTCCGGCAGTTCTCCTGGGCCCGTAGAGCTTGTCAACTCATTGGCTGGATCGAACTGCTGTGTCGTTTCCGTACCGAAGGTGGTCGGGTTGTCTGCGGCGTCATAGCCATAGGGCGTCGCGTTAGCTTCCGTTAGCTGATCGAGTGAATTGCGCGCGAAGCTAACCGCTTCGCTTTCGCTGTTTTCCACTGATTCGCTGGTTAGCTGCCCAATCGCATCTCGGGTATAGCTGAAAGATGCGAACTGGCTGGCGCCTTTTGTATCCGAGATAGCTTTGAGGCGATCAGCGTTGTCGTAGCTGCGCTGGCTGACCACGCCGTTTGGATACAGCTCTTTTTCGAGATTTGAATCAGCGCTATAGGCAAATTTCGTCGTATGGCCCAGCCAATCTTCTACGCTGGTCAGGTTTCCGGCGGGATCGTATGCGCGCGCAACCTTTTTGTCATTTGGATACGTGACGCCGACCACATGGCCCGCCAAGTCATATTCATAACTGACCGTGGAGCCATTACCGTCGGTCGTACTGGTCATACGATTAAGCGAGTCGTAAGCGTACGTACTAAATCCAGTCCCGTCGTATAGTTCTGTCCGATTGCCGTCAGCGTCATATTCAATATAGACGCTCGGCGTTGTCCCATCCGAGTATTCGATGGACACCAGCTCGTTGTCGCCGTCATATTCGTAGCGCGTGCCTTCGCCTTCGGCATTAATGGTTTCGACCTTGTTGCCGGCTGGGTCGTATGCGTAGGCGGTGGTATTCTCATCCGGGTCGGCCGTCGATAGCAGCCGATCCAACGAGTCATAGGCATACGAAGTCGTATGACCAGCGGCGTCAATTTGGGCAGTCATGTTGCCAGCGGCGTCCCATTTGATTTTCAGGATGCTGCTGTCTGGCCGCACGACTTCAATCAGCTCGTTGTCGGCGTCGTAAACCTGTTTCGTTTTATGGCCATTGGCATCAATAACGGATGTACGATTCCCATTTCCGTCATAGCCGTAGCTGGTCGTATGGCCAAGTTGATCGATTTTTTCGGTTAGCTCACCGGCCGCGTCGTAGGTGTAGGAGGTGGTGTGCGCCGACGGTTTGCCGCCGGCAGCATTGCCAGCAGGCGACACCATTGACGTCAACTCGCTATCGGCGTTGTAGGCGTAGGTTGTTTCGTTGCCGTCCGCATCAGTTACGCTCGTGCGGTCACCGGCTTCGTCGTAGCTGAACTGAGTGGTATGTCCGCCAGGATCGGTAACCGACGTTAGCTCGCCTGGTGGACCTTCATATGCATAGGTCGTCAAAGCGATTTCGCCGGTTTCGGTCAGCGGTGTTTCCTTTTCCAACAGGTTCCCGCTTCCATCGTAGTAATAGCTAGTCGCTGTGCCAGCCGGATCAGTGACCTCTGCCAGTTCGTCTTCAAATCCATAGCTGTAGTACGTGGTCCGACCTAGTGGGTCGATGGTTTCGTTTAGATGTCCATGACTGTCGTACCGATTGCGTGTTTCGTTTCCATCAGGATCAATGATTGTCTTGACGCCTAGCGTGATCGGGTCGTAGCTGTAGCTGGTTGTGGCTTCGGTTTCCGTTTCATAGCCGTGTGTGACTGCCAGCAGCTCCAGATTTGCATATTCGTAGAGCGTGGCATCACCGCGGGCGTCGGTGAAGATCGTCAAGCCGCCTTCGGGCGACGTTGGGTCGCCTTCGTAGCTCCAAGTGCTTTTGCGTCCCATCGGGTCAAGCTGAGCTATGACCCTGCCGAAAGAGTCGTAGGTATTCGTGGTCGTACCCCCACGAGGGTCGGTCATGGTGAGCAGTCGATGTTCTTCGTCATACGTGAAGCTCCATTTGCGCCCCGTCGGACCGACTGCTTCTTTGAGGTTGCCGCTTCCGTCATAAGCGATTGTCGTCGTTCGCCCCATCGGATCGGTGATGGTATGGATACGCGAACCGGTGTAAGTGAACGTCAAGCTGCGGCCAGAGGGATCGGTGACACTTTGGAGCAAGCCGCCGGAATACGTCAGCGTCGTCGTGTTGCCGTTCCGGTCAGCCTCGCTGAGCAGCTGGCCGCTAGCCGAAAAGACATATCGAATATGGTCGGCATAGCGGCTAAAGGTATAGGTGCCGTCTTCGTTGGCTTCCAGTGTGGCAAGCACGCGAGGTGGGGTAGTAAAGCCACCTTCGCCGTTGGAGGGGAACGTAACCTCCGAGCCCCCCTCTTCGTGAATGGTCGCCGCCCCTGTTTCTTCATCAAGGGCCAGTGACATGTTGTAGCTGTCGGTCCAGCCAAAGCCAAGGGGACCATCGGTGGCCGCGTTCATAGAGCTGTAGGTGCGGCTGAATTCAAGAGGTATGCCAAGGCCCGGAATGCTCGCGTCAGTGAATTCGTGCCAGAAGACGCCCGTTGCGCAGTTGACCGGACGGCCTCGCGAGCAAGTCGAGTGCTTCTCGCTGCGGTTTGGCGCCCCGCCTTGCTCGGTCAAGGATGGACCGCCGCTAACCACAGTGGTCGAACTAAGCGGCTCCTCCAGCGAGAAATACGCCGAACCGCCAGGCGAGATTGCCGGGTTAAAGCTGACTACGCCGCTTGAGAGATCGGCAGACTCTTCAAGGAAGGCGGTCCCTGGACCCTCGTAGCCGGTTGGGCCGAACGGACAACCTGGAATGCCATAGGCACAAATACCATCTCCATCAAATCCGAAAATCTGTGTGTTAGAGGCAAGAGAGAGATGCCCCAGTGTTTTGGTGGATTGGTTGAGCACGCCGATCAGCGTGTCCTCAATACCGTCGTAGGGTCCTTGGCTGGGGTCTTGCAGGATCGAGACGCCCGAGTCGGTGACGTCTATCAGGAGGCCGCAACCGGTGTCGGCACCAACCGGAGGACACTCAGTGAAAGGCGCGGATGGCGTGGCGCTTGCACTTAGCGCCAGCGCGCGATTTGGTGAAACATGGCGCTTCGGCAGCCAGCCGGCCTGCACGCTCGTGATTTCGCCCGGCTTGGCCGACTCATCGCGGGACTTAGACGAATCTAGGGGCGAGGTATGGCTCATGCCCGCATACGCACTCGCGACCATAGTTGACGATCCGATACTAAGAATTAGGAGCGCCAAAACGCCCAGGCGTGCAGGCTTGGACGTTCTGTAGTTGTCTCTAGCCCCTGTCGGTACAGCGCCTAGCCACGCCTCAATCGTCTTCAGCGGGTTACCCATTCTCGCTCCCTTTCCCTGTGCCTATATCAAGCCGATTTGAGCAATCGGCGGCGGCATACTATCTGCCGTACACAAGGAGTGCTATACAGAAAATTAGAGTTTCCGCATGATCTTGCCCGATTCCGGGCGGTGAGCAAGGGGGTCAGCCGCGCGCGTGCTTCACGATCTCACCCCTAGGCACTCCCGCCATATCGGCGGCGCGTAGGGCTCGATGTTGCTGTCCGTCCGAGCCCAGACGTCAAACGGCATGCACAGGCGCTTGCCGGGCGGGGTATGCCGATCAACCTTCACCAAGAAGCTGATGGTCTTCTTGATCTTCCAGTGGCAAAGGTCTTTGAGAACCCAATGCGGGTCACCACCGGCTTTTGACCAGGCCGGATGGGAGCCGTGTTTGAGAATGGTCATGGCCTTTGGGAAGTGCCACCCGTCGTAGACAATCAGGGCCTCCATGCTGAACGAGTCAACGTTGCCGACGGCCACTTGGTAGACGAACTTGACGACTCCTCCTGGACGCACGGAGTGAGTCGGCTGGCCGCCGAGCGTGCGGAAGTCGTAGTGGCTGTGCCATTGCGGGTGAGGACTTGGGCTGTCCGTGCTCTTGCATTTGCCGATCACGAATCGAGAGAGGGTCGCGGAGACGCTGCCGGAGTTGGCGCTGTCAGCAAAGGCAGCCGAAGCCAAAAGCCAAAGCGTGCTGGCAGTTGCCACCGCCACCAGGCCAACCCTCCAGCTCCCAGCACGACTAACGCCTCTCCCTGCCATCTCGACCCTCTCCCCCGTTGCCGTTCTCTTTTTGCCAACCGAGCCGGTGGTTGAGCGGTGCACTGGAATACTTCACCTTCAAACAGCGGTATTTCAGACCCCAGTTTGAAGCGTGTTCATTTGTGCGCGCCGCAGGCTGAACGGCCAGGCAGACCCTATGGCCAAGCCTGGCCTGCTTGCTCACTCGAACCAAGAAGCTGATCTGCCGCTTGTCTTTCCAGTGGCACAGCGGAGCAATTGACCAGTGGGGCAACCCGCCAGCTTGCGACCACACAGGACGTGAGCCACGCTCTAGGACCGTTAGGTCCGGGGACGAGTAGTAATTGATAGCGGCCAGCAGGTTGAAGGCGCTGATGTTGCCGCCAGACAGGTCCGCGTTGTAACGGGTCAAGCCGCCAGGGTGGGATAGAACTGATGTGATGTTTGCCGTTTGGAGTGTTGAAGCTGTAGTGCGCATGTAGCTGCGGATACGGGCTGGGGCTGTCAGTACTTGAGCAGCGAGAGGTGGACTCGCCTGCCACTGGGCCTGTGCTCACGTCCGTAGCCATGCAGAAGGAAGGTGTCAGCAGGCCGACGATTCCCATCACCCCCAGGATGCTCCGCCAACCCACGGCACCACCCACTCGCATCCCCGCCATCCGTTCCTGCCTCCTCTTGCCGCTCGATCAAGTTGAAGCCGCGCTGGCTCCAGTCCAGGCCGGGCGCGGCTAGCCGTGGACGCTACTCATAGGTCTGTAGACTGTCAAGTAGCAACCGGTCAGCGTCTTGCAGCGCAATGGAAGGCGATCTGCAACGCAACGTTGGCCAAAACCTGCGGGCTTACCGCGAAGCAAAGGGCTTAAGCCAAGAAGCCTTTGCTGCTTTGCTCGGGGTGCATCGCACCTACATGGGTGGCGTCGAGCGCGGTGAGCGCAACCTGACACTCAAGAGCGTGGAGAAGATCGCCGCCAAGCTCGACCTAGAGCCACTGGAGCTGCTGCAAGCAAACAGCTAGACCCGCGCGGATCACCCTACGCCTTCGGCGGCTTGCGCCCCTTGCTTTTTGCGGGGTGCGGTGCGGCTTTCGCTTTGCTCTTCCGCTCCCGTTTTCGTTTCTCGCGCTCTGCAGCTTTGAGCTGTGAGGTGGTTGGTGATGGGAAACCGGCGATGGCGAAGGTGGCCGGAAAGCTCTCCTGGCTTTCCCCATTGGCGCGGCGCTGGACTGTCTCGTCGTTCAATGTGCTGACTTCCTGGCAGGCCCACGCCATGAGCTTGACGAACTCGGGCCACGAGATCTCATCGAAATCTACGGGGATCCAGTAGAGCCGCACGTCTTTACGGTCGTAGAACGTGCCGGTCTCCATTGCCTGAGCTACCCGCAGGTTGAAGTCCTGGAGGGCTTGTCCGGCAACGCCCGGACGAAGCGACTCCTCAAGTGCGCCCCAGTCGGCATCACTGAGGAAGGCCCGCTTAGTGGCAACGTGCAAATGCTTGGTGGAGCCGCGCACTTTGACTTCTTCAACGACCTCCAGGAAGCCATGTTTTCTCAGAACCTGGAAGTGATACGAGGCGACATTGAGCGGAATGCCAACGTCGCGGGAAAAGTCGCTGGGCGCGATTGGGCGCTGCGTCGCTAAGGAGACGATCTGCACGCGCAGCGGGTCTTTGGTGACGACAACGATGTCGGGATCGACTAGGCCAGTGGCACGCTCCCTGGCTTCGGCGGTCGGCTTGCGCTTGGTTGACGCTTTTTTCTGAGCAGCTTTGGCTTGCTTGCGGTTGGTCTTGGCGTTGGAGGGGGGAGTCACGGGCGCGGCTTTCCTGGGCTGGGCATTGCCGACTTCCTTGGCAAAGGGGATCGGTGGACGGCGAGTAGTAAAGCAATCCTGAGCAGCGATTCACGCACGTTGCGGCCTTCGACGTTGACCGGTCAACGTCCTTTAGCGCATTCTTGAAGCTCCAGTCCACGCCCTCCGCGGGAGGAGGGCGGCTGCTTCAAGAGGGAGGTGATGCGCAGATGGCTTCGATCAAGACGGAGCGCGTTGTTCCGCTGCTCAGCGTTATCAAGTCGGCCTGATGCCAGGCGTGGCAAGGGCGGGCCGGCTTCGGTCTGGGCCGACCCGCCCTTGCTTCTCCCATTAGGGTCTCTCGGCGTCGGCGCTTGAAGGGAGATCTACGATCAGCGCGGTTAGCGGAGACCCTTGCGGTAACCCGTACCGTGCGCACACTTTAGGGCGCCGTGCAAGCGGTTACACCAAGCGCTTTTGAGCAAACTACGTATGCGACCGGTCAGTCAGGTTGCCCAAAAAGTGATGACCACTTATATGTAGCAATCTGGGATTCTGAAGTGCCAAGTCAGAGGCAATCTCGTTTGCTTCTGCCATCCGTCCGCATCAGGCATGCCCGAAGATCAGCCCAAATCATGCGACGCAGCCTTATCCGAGTCCGGCAAACCGCTGGACTGGAAAGCGCTCGCCATGCTGCTGGCGCATCCGACCAAGGCGCTCATCATCCAGGCGATGCGCTGGATCGACCGGCCACTGTCGGCCTCAGACTTGGTGCTTGTCCTTGACGGAAAACTGAGCCTGTCGGTGCTGTCGTATCACGTCAAAACGCTGGCCGACTACGGCATCTTGACCCAGGTGGAACGACAGCAAGTGCGGGGTGCCTGGAAGCACCTCTACGTCTTCTCGGCCGCTGTGAGGCTGTAGTGATCCTAAGACTTCCCGAGAGGGATGCCGACAGTCAGGGCCTGACCTTCGCAATTCCTCTTTGTTGATGAGAGTTTTCAGTCTCCGTTCATCACGCTCAGTATCCATACGACAAAAGGGATCGCCAGAAGTACCAGCAGACTCTTAAAAGTAAAACCCGCAACGACAATTAGCGTTCCAATCAACTCAGGCATCTGGCAATAATTATCAAGTTCTGCGCGGATCTAGGGCCCAAGGCAAGGCTGCCTGCATCAGCATGTCGGTCGCAGGGACCACCAATTCGTCCGCTAAATTCCATACGGAAGAGGGACGGAGCTACCCACTCCGCCCCTCGACCCTTCCGGGGATGAGGTAGCAAGGGCCTCGCATTACGTCGCGAGGTAGCACCCCCAGGAAGCTCTGTTAGCCGCCTCCTGCTGTAGCGCGGCTGCTGTGGCCGGTAACTTCGGTGCCTGGCTGCTTAAGATCGATGACCAGCATGCCGTCGCGCTCCTCGGCAATCCATCGGCGGGCAACGCCACGGGGAATGTCGTAGTAAGCCAAAAAGGCTTTACCTGACACGACGCGCGTAGCCTGGTTCTTGCCGGTGCCGCGAACGGCATACGCATGAGGTGTATCTTCGTCGGCCTTACGTATGCCGATCAGTCGCTCGCCAGGGTCGTAAAGCAACTCTACGAACGAGGGCGAGCCGATAGCCTCAAAGGCAGCGTTATTCAAAGACATAGCACCGCGCTTCTGAATGGTAACCGCAGGCTCCCCCTTGGAAGGCATGCGGTTCTTTTGGAAAACCTCAAAGGCCATGTAGCCCAGACTGTAGCAGAAGGCATGGTGGAAGGCATCGCTTGCTCAGCTTGGGCTACACGGACACAATGAGAGTGGCGGTTAGCTGGGATTCATGCCTTGCTCGCCAAAGCGCTTCGCATGGAGCTGGCGGATTCGATCCCAAGCGGGATCAGAGTTCGAGCGTCGTCCCGTCAGGCCCGCTCCGGCAGGGACGTGCCCCACCCGGTCCGCAACCATGAAGAAAGCGAACATGAAGAGGAAGAGCGACTCGCAGGAGGGAAAAGGGGGAGACTCTCCCTCTCAGCTGATAGACGCGAGAATCAAGGATCTGGGCGATTGGCGAGGCGAGACGCTCGCTCGGGTCCGAAGCCTGATCAAGCAGGCCGACCCCGAAGTGGTCGAGGAGTGGAAATGGAGAGGGGTCCCGGTCTGGTACCACGCCGGGATGATCTGCACTGGCGAGACGTACAAGAACCACGTAAAGATGACCTTCGCTAAGGGCGCCTCACTGGAGGACCCCTCAGGCCTCTTCAACTCCAGCCTCGAGGGCAACACCAGGCGTGCCATTGATTTCAGTGAGGGCGACAAGATCGATGAGAAGGCGCTAAAGGCGCTCATCCGCGCCGCCGTGGCACTGAACACGTCCTCAGCCGGCTAGGCGCTCCCTCCATCACTCGAGAGCCGCTGTGAATCCGCCGCACGCTCAGCGGTCCAGGTGGCCACCTCCGCCGCGCTCACACCGATGAGCGCGCCGGCGAGCACATCCGCCGGATAGTGCACCCCGGTATGGACGCGGGAGTATCCGACCAGCATCGCCAGGATCCGCAGTGGCGCTGAGAGCATCGGCTGGGCGGCGCCGGCGCCGGTAGCGAAGGCGAAGGCGGAGGCCGAGTGGCCGGAGGGGAAGGAGCTCGAGCGCGGCATCTGCACGTGGCGCCGCGCGAGCTCCTCGACTTCCTGTCTTGCCGGACGCCGGCGCGTGGTCAGCGGCTTGGCGAGGAGATTGGCGAAGCCGGAGGCGATGCCGAGCGAGACGAGGCCCCTCCGGGCCGCAAGCCGGCCCCCCGGCCCACCAAGGAGGGTCAAGACGGCCGCGATGGCGAACCAGAGCTTGCCGTGGTCGGCGGCGCGGGAGAGGCGGCGCATGACGCTGTCCAGCGAGGGAGTGTCGCTGGCGGCGATTGCTGCGTAGATGGCGCTGTCGATCGCCTTTGCCTCGCTGAGCCACTGGCTCATCGAGGCCGACGATCCTTGCCCTGGGGTTGTCACCTCGGCGATCCCCCGATAGCAATCCGCGCCAGAGCACGCACGGTTTTCCAGGCGCCCTCGGGCATCGCCGCGGAGGGAGAGGCTCCGGGGTGTGCGGCGGCAATCCGCACCCGCAGCGCCGCCGGCAGGATCCTGAAGCGAAGCGGCGCATCCAGGGTCACAGCCTCGCCGTCGATGCCCGCGGCGATCGGGCCGTCCGCATCGACTTCGAAGGCTGGAGAGGACCACTCTTGCCAGGGGCGCTTGCTCAACTGTTGGCCTCCCCCCGGCGGGGAAGCAACGGCGATCCCCAGCAGCCGGTCGTCGATCCTCGGCCGGGTGCCCGAGCCCACCGCATACCCGAGCCGGTAGCGATTGTTGGAGACGAGGATCGCCGCACCGGAGGAATGCTCGGGCCCTTTGGGGCCGCCCCAGCGCAGGTCCAGCCCCTTGCCGTCGGGCCCCAGCACCTCGGGCAGTGTGTCGAGGATGGTCCTCAGCTTCGCCTCCCGGTAGCCCTCGCGCTGGACTGCCTCGGCGTAAAGACCGATCGAGACGTTGTTGACGAATACCCGGCCGTTGACCTCGGCGAGATCGACCCGCCTTTCGCGACCGCCGACGAAGGCGTCGAGGGCGCCGACGACATCGTTTCGGTCCACCCCGAGGTCGAGCGCGAAGTGATTGCGGGTCCCGGCCGGAATACAGGCATAGGGCAGATCCTGCTCGGCGGCAACCATGGCAACGACGGCCTGGGAGCCATCGCCGCCGGCCATCGCCAGCGCGTCGGCTCCATCGGCAACCGCGCCGCGCACGAGCTGCTCGAGGTCGGTGCCGAGCGTCAACTCGATCGGCTCGATGCCGCGGGCGCGTGCCTCCTCGGCCAGGTGGAACTTCTCGGCCTTGCCCCCGCCCGACTTGGGGTTGTAGAAGAGCACGGGGTGGCGGGGGTCCGGCGCCGGCTCGAGCGAGACGTGGACCCTGAAGGCTGATCGGGTCGCAAGGAGCATGAGGCCCAGGGCCACCACGATTACGAGAGCCTGCACGAGGTGGTCGCCGTCGGCGATCAGCACGGCAACGATCAGCGCCACCGCCAGGGTCGCGATCCCCGACCCGAACAGCCGCGCACCGCCGGTGCGGGTCAGGCCGTACCAAGCCGCCGCGAACGCGATCACGAGGCAGGCGAGCACGATCAGTCCTCGGGGAAACTGTGAAACGACGATGTCGATGCTGAGAATTGCGAGGAGCGCCGCGCTTGCGAGCGCCGCCAGCGCGGCCAGTCGGTGTGGGTTGCCCTGCTCAGCCGACATTGAAGAGCTCCTCATCCTCGTTTGATGAATCGCCGTCGATAACCAGACAACGACCCTGCGGCAGCGCTCGACCCAGCCTATCCCGCGGCGACTTGCAGCGACAAGGTGATTGAGTCCGGGCGTGGACATCCTCCTGCTGGCCTTCTCGGCCGCGTTGAATCCGACCCTGCTGGCCGCAACTACGGTGATGTTGCTGCTGCCACGGCCGCGGAACCTGATGCTCGGCTACCTGCTCGGAGCGATGATGACCAGTGTCTCCCTGGGGCTGGTGATCGTCTTCTCATTGGAGGAATCAGGCGCGGTCAAAGCCACCCAGAACACCTTCAGCCCGGCGGCCGACATCGTCCTGGGAGCCATCCTTCTCATCGTCGCGCGGGCCCTCAGCGCCGAACGCGATGCAATCCTCAGGGAGCACCGGAAACGACGCAGGGCCGCAAAGGGCAAGGCGAAGAGAGAGAAGGGCCCGCCGCGCTGGCAGCAGGCTCTGAGTCGTGGGACCCCGCGCACCACCTTCGTCATTGGGGCGCTCCTGACCCTTCCGGGCGCCTCCTACATCGTTGCCCTCACCCGCTTGGCGAAGGACGATCTCGGCACGCCGGAGTCCGTCCTCGTGGTCGTCGGCTTCAACCTGATCATGCTGGCCCTGCTCGAGCTGCCGCTCCTCTCCTATTTGCTGCAGCCTGACGCGACACCGGGGCGGGTGGAGCGCTTCAAGGCCTGGTTGCGCCGGGACGGCCGGCGGATCGCGATCCGGATCGCGGGGGTCGCCGGGGCGCTGCTGATCGTGCGTGGCGTAATAACGCTGATCGCCTGAGCTTGAACCCCCATCAGGCTGCTTCATGGGAAGGTGCCACCTCGAAACAGCTATGCAGAGGAACAAGTCCGCCGATTCGGGAAGTGAACACCCCAGCCTGCTGCGCCGCTGGGTGCCCGGGATCAAGCTCATCCGAGAGTACCCGGGCCCATCCGTTCGTCCCGACCTGGTGGCCGGGGTCGTATTGGCCGCGATCCTCGTGCCCCAGGGCATGGCCTACGCAGAGCTCGCTGGCCTGCCGGCGGTCACCGGCCTCTACACGACGATCGCCTGCCTGGTGGGCTACGCGCTCTTTGGGCCTTCGCGGGTCCTGGTGCTCGGGCCCGACTCCTCGATCTCGCCCCTAATCCTCGCTTCGATCACGCCCCTGCTGGTCGTCGGAGACCCGGGGTCGGCGATCGCCCTAGCGGGCATGCTCGCGATCTTCGTCGGCCTGATCGAGATCGGCCTTGGTCTCGGCAAGCTCGGGTTCGTCGCCGACCTGCTCTCCAAGGAGGTGCAGGTCGGCTACATGAACGGCCTCGGGATCACGATCATCGTCGGGCAGATGCCGAAGCTGTTCGGGTTCTCGACCGACGCCGACTCGTTCCTCTCCGAGCTGAAGGCGTTTGTGGAAGGTCTCGGCCAGACCCACACCGCCACGCTCGTGCTCGGCCTCGCCGTCCTCGCCATCCTGCTCGTTCTTCCGCTCCTGACCAAGCGCCTGCCGGCGATCCTCGTGGGAGTCGTCGCGGCCACGGTCGTCTCGGCGGCCTTCGGCCTCGCCGACCACGGGGTCGCGACGGTTGGATCCCTGCCCCAGGGAGTGCCCACCCCTGGACTTCCCTGGACGAATGCCGGCGATGTCCCGGCGCTGCTGCTGGCGGCGCTTGGCATCACCCTGGTCTCGCTGACCGACACGATCGCGACCGCGACCAGCTTCGCGGCCCGACGCGGAGACGAGGTCAAGCCCGATCAGGAGATGATCGGCGTCGGGGCGGCGAACGTGGCTGCCGGCTTCTTTCAGGGCTTCGCGGTCTCGACCAGCGGCTCGAGGACCGCGGTCGCCGAGCAGTCGGGGGCAAAGACCCAGCTCGCCGGCCTGGTCGGCGCCGGGCTCGTCGCGGCCCTCCTTCTCTTCCTCAACTCACTGCTCGCCGACCTGCCGCAGGCCGCGCTTGCGGCGGTGGTGATCGCCGCGGCGCTATCGCTGATGAATCTGCGCCTGTTGCGCCGCTACTACGAGATGCGCAGAAGCGCGCTTGTCGTGTCCCTGGTGGCCAGCGCCGGCGTCGTGCTGCTCGGCGTCTTGCAGGGAATCGTGGTCGCGGTCTTGCTGGCGATCATCCTCTTCTTCCGCCGCAACTGGTGGCCGCACGGCGCTGTTCTGGGACGCCCGGAGGGACTGGAGGGATGGCACGACCTCAGCGCCTATCCCGACGCCAAAGAGGTCGCGGGCGTCGTCGTCTATCGCTGGGAGGCGCCACTGTTCTTTGCCAACTCGGGCAGGTTCCGGGATGAGATCAGGCGACTCGCGAGCCAGCGCGAACCCGACTGGATCGTCCTGCAGTGCGAGGCGATCACCGACGTCGACGTGACTGCGGCGGAGATGCTCGAGCTGCTCGATCGCGAGTTGAACGCGGCGGGGATCCATCTCGCCTTCGTCGAGCTGCGCGATCGCCTCAAGCAGCTGACGCTGCGCTACGGGCTGATGGACACGCTTGACAAAGACCACTTTTACCCCTCCCTGGAGTCGGCCATCGCCGCGATCCACTCGGAGCGCGCCGGGACATGAGCCCGAGGGTGATCTGGCGCGTCGCCCTCGTCCTCCTGCTGGACTCGCTGACGCTGCTCGCGCTGTCGGCTTTGCTCGACGGATTCGTCTTGGCCGGAGCCGGATCGGCGCTTGCAGCCGCCGCCGCGATCGGGCTTCTCAACGCCCTCGTGTGGCCGGCGCTCTCACGGTTGGCGCTGCCGCTTACGGTGCTCACGCTCGGGCTGGCGGGACTCATCCTGAACGGTCTGCTCGTCAGCTTTGCGATCGACCTTCTCCCCAATGCGCAGATCGGGGGAGTGCTGCAGGGAGTTGTGGTGACGCTCGTCTTGGCGGCCGTCACCAGCGGCGTCTTCTCGCTGCTGGTGATCGACGAAGACGATGCCTGGTACCGCCAGGTGGTGAAGCGCCAGCTTCGCCGGCGGGAGGCTTCGGTCGAAACCGACGTTCCCGGCGTGGCATTTCTCGAGATCGACGGCCTCGCGCACGATGTGCTGGAGCGCGCGCTTGCCGAGGACGACGCTCCGCACCTGGCGAAGTGGCTGCAAGCCGGATCGCACCGCTTGCGCCGCTGGGAGACCGACTGGTCCTCGCAGACCGGCGCCTGTCAGGCCGGGCTGCTTCACGGCTCAAACGAGGACATGCCGGCCTTTCGCTGGTGGGAGAAGGAGCGCGGCGCGGCGATCGTCACCAACCACCCGCGCGATGCCGAAGAGCTCGAGCGCCGGCGCTCGAACGGCCGCGGTCTCCTGCACGCCGACGGTGCCAGTCGCGCCAACATCCTCTCCGGCGACGCCGCGCACTCGATGCTGACGATGAGCACCGCGCTGCACCGCCGCCGGCCGATCGGTCGCGACTACGCGGCGTACTTCGCGCGCCCCTCTGCCGTCGCCAAGACGATCGTCTTGATCCTCGTCGACATGATCCGCGAGCGCCGCGCGGCGCGGGCGCAGGTGCGCCAGGACATCAGGCCGAGGATCAGGCGCACCCGTGCCTATGCCCTGATCCGCGCCTGGGCTACGGTCGTCCAGCGCGACCTGCAGGTCGCCGCCGTGGTCGGCGACATCCTCGCCGGGCGGCCGACGATCTACACGACCTTTCTCGCCTATGACGAGGTGGCGCACCACTCCGGGATCGAACGCCCCGACAGCCTCGCCGTGCTTCGCGACCTCGACCGCCAAATCGCCAGGATCGCCAGGGCCTGCGCCGACGCCCCGCGGCCCTATCGCCTCGTGGTGCTCTCCGACCACGGCCAATCGCAGGGCGAAACCTTCCGCGACCGCTACGGAGAGACCCTCGAGCAGGTGGTGAGGGCGGCCTGTGGCGCGGGCAGCGTAGCCGCCGCCGAAAGCGGCGAGGACGATGCCCTGGCTTTTCTCAACACCGGCCTGACTGAGATGGCGCGCGATGAGACGGCGGGCGGGCGCACCGTTCGAATCGCGACCCGAGGTCGACGATCCGGCGGAGCCGTGGCGCTCGGACAGGGAGAGGCTCGCGACCGAGAGCCAACCGACGCCGGGGGTATCCCGGAGCTATCGGTGATGGCCTCGGGGTGTCTCGGCCTGGTCAGCTTTCCGCGCGAGCCCGGGCGGGTCTCGCTTGAGCGACTGCGCTCCCTGCATCCCGATCTGCTGCCGGCCCTCTGCCGCCATCCGGGCATCGGATTCGTCCTCGTACGATCAGAGCAGGAGGGAGCCCTCGTGCTCGGACCGCACGGCGCTCACCATCTCGACACCAACCGCGTTCAGGGTGAGGACCCGCTCGCCCCGTTTGGGCCCAACGCAGCCGAGCACGTGCGAAGGACCGATGCCTTCCCCCACTGTGCCGACCTGATGATCAACAGCGCCTTCGACCCGGAGGCCGGCGAGGTTTCGGCCTTCGAGGAGCTGGTCGGCTCCCACGGCGGACTGGGGGGGACTCAGTCGTTTCCCTTCGTCCTGCACCCAGCCAATCTCGACTGGCCTGAGGAAGAGGTGGTCAGCGCCGAAGCAGTCCACCGGATATTTCGCGGTTGGCTCGGACGGCTCGGACATGCCGCTTACTCGACCGAGGTGGACTCACCGGCGGCAAGCACCCGCAGCTCTGCCTGAGGCGCCAGCTCCGCCATCCACCTCGCGAGCTCGAGCGGTGGAGCGCTCAGCGGCCCTGGGTGCAGGCGGTGCAGGAACCTCGGATAGAGCGTCCCCCAGTGGATCGGCACGACGATCTTGGGTTGGATCAGCGCCGCCGCACGCGCCGCTCGCTCCGGATCCATGTGCCCCGGGCCGAGGTTCGGACCCCAACCCCAGATCGGCAACAGCGCCAGGTCAACTCCCCTTAGGGCACTCATCCCGTCAAAGAGATCCGTGTCCCCGGCGAAGTAGATCCGCTGCCGGCCAGAGAGCATGAAGCCAATCGCCTGGGCGTCATGGGAGCCCCTCCTCTCGCCATCGTGCACCGCCTGGATGGCCGTGACCGTCACGGCTCCGACCTGAGTGGACTGGCCGAGCGCGAGCTCGGATACCGACCGAAAACCCCGGCGCTTGAAGAAGCCGCCTGCGCCCGGAGGTACGAGCATCGGTACATCTCCGAGCTGGCGCAGAGACGGGATGTCGGCGTGATCGCGATGCAGGTGTGAGATCAGGACCGCGTCGAGGTCCTGGAGGGCCGCACGGGCCGCCGGCGGGCCATGCCGGCGGAGCGGCCCGAGCCCGCTCCGTAGGAAGGGGTCGGTGAGAAACCTGGTGCCGTCGATACCCACCGCGACGGTTGCGTGCCCGACAAAGACGAGCTTCGCGGGCACGCTCGTCGCTTCGCCAGCCGGCTAGGCCAGCAGTTTTGCCTTCGCCTGATCGAACTCCTCGGAGCTGAGCGCTCCTTTTTCTTTCAGCTCGGCGAGCTTGTGGAGTTCGTCTGCGGGAGAGCCGGCGTTAGCCTGCTCGCGGACGTAGCTGTCGAACTCCTTTTTCGCGTCAACCTGGGCCTTGATCGTGCGGTCGCGCATCCCATTGCCGCGAACGATCAGGTAGAGCAGTACCCCGAGGAACGGCAGGAAGACCAAGAAGAAGACCCAGACTGCCTTTGCCACTCCCGACAGCTCGTGGTCGCGGAAGAGGTCGCCGATGATCGAGATCAGGATCCAGATCCAGGCAAACAGTAGGAAGAACTCGAAGATGAAGAGCAGTCCTTGGCCGAAGCTGATGTCTGCGAGCAGCATCGTCACGCCTCCTCGGTCCAGTTAACCATGAGCTGGTAGATGATCACGACGTCGAGGATGATCATCAGGAACGCCCACAGCGGCGCTGCCGAGAACCAAACGATCTGCAGGATGGCGTTGATCGCCAAGAGGAAGACTCCCAGGACGCGAGCCACTTCGTTGCCGACGAGCAGACCGAGGCCGGTAAGTCCGACCAGGGCACCGAGGATCAGCTGGACCCAGCCCCAGGTCGTGAGGTCGAAGATCAGCGCGCCGTGACCGCCGACCACGACTACTTCGTTATTGAGGATCGCCGCCAGCCCCCAGAGCACATCCAGGCTGCCGAGGATCACCATCATCACCCCTGCGAATGCGATCCAGGTGGAACGCTGGCCACCGGCAGGTGGCCTTGAGCTCTGACTGGCCTCCATGTGGAATCTCCTTGGGAAGGGCGGGACGGCTCGGTACCACGCTGAGCCGGCAGCCTTGAGAGCTGCTCGCCAGAGAGGACTCTAGTCGCTCATTGAGACAAGTAAAGAATCCTTGTTCGGAGGCGATCAAGCCTAAGGTCGATGAGGATCGGGTGCTCGACACCGGACACTTTTGAGCTGGCCTCATCCGGGCCGTGATCATTTTGCAAGCGGTTCATAGCGCCCACGTCACGACTGGTCGGGTCGCTGCACCTCGGTGAACAGGTCACCCTGGGCGGCTCCCGATCCCGACCTACCACCCCCCGCGCCGCGGAGCACGTAGGCGAAGCAGACGGCAACGAGCGCACCGGTGAGGGGGCCGGCGACATAGACCCAGTAGTCCGAGAAAGTGCCGCTCACCAGGTCAGGCCCGAAAGTGCGGGCGGGGTTCATCGAGGCGCCCGAGATCGGGCTGCCCCACAGACCCGCGAGCGCGATATATCCACCAACGCCGAGCGCGCCCAAGATGCCGATGTTCTGGGCGCCGGATGCGGTCCCGAGGATGACGCTGACGAGGCCCAACGTGAGCAGCGCCTCCATCAGGTAGCCCTGCCCGGTGGAGTAGCCGGCAGCGACGTAGTTGGAGCCGAACTCCGCCGAGACGTCGATCACCCCGTGCAGGAACAGCGCCGCGAGCGTCGCGCCGACCAACTGGACGACGATGTAGCCGGGAACGCGGCGCCAGGGAAAGTCGCCGCGCGCCGCGAACGCCAGGCTGACCGCAGGGTTGAGGTGCGCCCCCGAGACCTTTCCCATGAACAGGATGATCCCCATCACCATCAGACCGGGGGCGACTACCGCGGCGCTGCGGTCGATCGTGTCCGGGAACGCTTGACTCATCATCCCGGCACCCGCAGCAACGATTACCAGCAGGAAGGTTCCGTACAGCTCCGAAAACAGACGCCGCCACTCCTGATTCGGGTCCTGAAAGTCCCGCATCGGCCCGGTGATGTCCCGATCGATCCAGGCAAGGACGCCCGACTCAGCCTGCCTCGGTTGATCGCTCACGATGTCGCTCCTTCCCCGAAATCTGCGGACGCGACGTTGGCGCCCGGTCGCTTTCGCTGCTTCTATGCGGGAGAGCCTAGCCGCGGGAAGAACTGCCCCGCAACACTTCGCAAGGCCGTGAGGATCTGTTCCGCTGAGGGATGCACGTTCGGGTCGGCCAACTCAGCCGGGATCTTGATCCCGGATTGCCTCGCGTGCTCCAGCATCCCGCCACCCGCGGTTTTGCCGAGGGTGCTGAGGGCCTTCCCCATTTGCACGAGGTCCATGTGGAACTCCGGCACCGGCAGGGCTTCCACGTCCGGCCAGCCCGAGGGGTCGCGCGGGCTCTCGCGGGAAAGCAGGTGGTCGAACGGGGCGGCGGCCGCGTCGCGGTCGGTGAAGGCGTCGCCAAGGTCCCACACCTTGCGCAGCGTGGCGATCATGGAGGTGTGGCGGTGTTCCTCATTGACGACGGTGCCCTCATCCACCCAAGGGGAGACGATGATCGCCGGCACCCTGTAGCCGGAGCGGTCGAACTTGAAGCCCATCTGCCCGGCGGGTGCGCTCGGGTCCGGCGGCGGCACGGGACCGGGGGGGACGTGGTCGTAGGTGCCGCCGGGCTCATCCCAGCCGATGAAGAACATCGTGTTGTAGGCGTTCGAACCCTCTGAGGAAGCGGCCGACCTGATCGCGTTGTAGATGCGGGCCAGAAACGCCTCGCCACCCCGGATTGAGGAGGGGGGATCGACCGGGACCTCCGCGCCTCCCGCAAGCAGCGCCCGAGCGCAGGCGGGGTGGTAGTCGCTGTGCCCCGCCGTCAGGTTTGGCTCGATCAAGCTGAAGTCGGGCAGGGTGCCGTTGGCCGCGTCCTGCTCGAACTCCGAGTAGGGCACGAAGTTCGTGCCGAGCCGGTCTTTCAGCCGCGGCATGTGGATCATGCCCGTGAAGGAGAGCGCCATCGGCTCCTGCACGTAGACCTTCCAGGTGCGCCCGTGCGCCTCGAGGCGCTCAAATAGCGTTTCGGCGGTGTTGTGCTGGGTGAAGTTCGACACCGGGCTGTTGACCACGAAGCCCGACGAGGTCGCGGCGGTCCAGAACGACCGATTCATGAACGTCTGCGAGGGCACCTCGCAGAACCAGTGGTCGAAGACGCCGAAGCCCCTGGCGATGCCGTTCAGCACCGGCACCTGCTCGGGCGTGTAGCCGGTCATGATCTGCGCGTACTCCTCATAGGTGGGCTGGCGCCCCATCTCCGCGGTGAAGGTGCTGATGTAGTCGGTGACGAAGCCGTCCATCTTCGGCACCGCGCCGGGCTCGGGCGCGTTCCAGGGCGCGCTGACTTCCTCGCCGGTCTTGAACCTGTTCTGCTCTTCCAGGATGTTGAAGAGCTGGACGTTCGTGTGGAAGTACTCCTCACCCGAGTCGGGGTTCGGGGCATCCATGTCCGTTCCGGCCGCGTAGGGGACCGTCTTGCGCTCGGCGCCGCGCTCGGCCCACTCCGGGATCGGGTTGCTCAGCTCCTTGTCGATCACGCCCTCGAAGTCCTTGCCGTCCTCGGGTCCGTAAAGGTGGCCCAGGAGGTTGTCAAGCGATCGGTTCTCAAACAGCACGAGGACGACGTGGTCCATCGCTTGCGAACGATCACGGCTCATAAGGCGTCTCCTCCGTGGAAGGGTTGCTTCGTTGCATGAACTTGGCGGTCACTCGCTCTCCCGGCTTGCCGACGTCAGCGCGCCCGCTTGGGGTCAGTTACGAGGCCGAGGGTCGGCTCAAGGAATCTAAACGACGACCACAGACCCCGCTCACCAGCGCCCCCGAGCCGCCTCACCCCCGACTACCTTGCGCCGGAGCCCTTGCAAATCTATTTCGAGCAGCGGCGCTTTCAGCTCCGCTGAGCCCTGCCCCGCAGATTTTCGATTGGTTTCGTTCCCCAGCCGTTCCCCCGGGAATCGGGGAAGCTAGGATTCCGCTTGCTAAAGCCCTGGAGGGGTGCCGGAGTGGTTGAACGGGGCAGTCTCGAAAACTGTTGGCGTCGCAAGGCGCTCGTGGGTTCGAATCCCACCCCCTCCGCTCTTAACCGTCCACTAAAGTGCCGAACCTCTGCGGACCCCGGTGTGTTTGAGACGATGAGAGCATGGGTCTGAACGCCAAGAAAGGGAGATACGTGGTGGGGAAGAAGAGCTTCGGCGCAATCAGCGCACTGGTCTTGATTTTGTCCGCACTGGTGGCGCCGGTTGCCCAGGCGGAAGTGACGCGCGAAAGCTACAAGGAAGCTGTAGAGCCGATCTGCAAGTCCAATACCGAAGCCAACGAACGGATCCTCAAGGGCGTCCGCGGCAAGGTCAAGGCGGGCAAGCTGAAAGCCGCCGGGATGCAGTTCTCCCGCGCTTCCACGGCCCTGAGCAAGACGCAAGGGGAACTCAAAGCCGTGCCCCAGCCCCCCGCTGACCAGGCGAAGCTGACCAAGTGGCTGGGATACGTCAAGACCGAGGCGACGCTGTTCCAGAAGACGGCGACGAAGCTCAAGGCCGGCGACAAGAATGGCGCCCAGTCGATGGTGATCCGCCTCACCCACAACGCCAACCAGGCCAACAACCTGGTGCTCGGCTTCGAATTCCACTACTGCCGCTTCGAACCGTCCAAGTTCACCTAGGTCGGCGCCTCGCCAAAGCCGGGTCTGGGCTAGCCTTGGACCTGCACTGCACCCTGCCCAGGTAGCTCAGTTGGTAGAGCACTTCCATGGTAAGGAAGGGGTCACGAGTTCGAGTCTCGTCCTGGGCTTCGGTGGCGGCTCTTGAAGAGGGTGTCGAGCAGAAGGCCGACGCAAAGCGCGAAGGCGATCTCGCGGAAGCCCTGGATCGGATCAGGGCGATGCGGCAACGAGAGCGCGAGGACGCCGGCTACGTGATCGTCCGGCCGGCCGAACCAAGCGGCAAAGGAGGGGCGAGGCCCAAGCCCGTTTCTGCTCCCCAGGCCCGGGTAATAGATAGAAACGCTGCCAGCCCGGGTCCCGGCGGCTTTCACTGGTGCTTGGCCAGTTCCCGCTTGGGTGAGACGACCAACCGCCGCACGGCGGAGAGGCGTCTGGGCTGGCGGCGACGCAATCCAGAATCGAATCCAAGGAGTGCTCAGATGTCAGACCAGTTGCAGGGAAAGAGAATCGCGATCCTCGTCGCCAACGAGGGGGTCGAGCAGGTCGAGCTGACCAGCTCCCGTGATGCGCTGCGCGACGCCGGCGCCGAGATTGACTTGCTCGCTCCCGTGGAGGACGAGATCCAGGCCTTCAACCATCTCGACAAGGCCGACACCTTTACCCCGGACAAAGCCGTGGGCGAGGCAGACCCCGATGACTACGACGGCCTGGTCCTACCGGGCGGCGTGGCCAATCCGGACCAGTTGCGTACCGACACCGACGCGGTCCAGTTCGTCCGCTCATTCTTTGAAGAGGGAAAGCCGGTCGGGGCGATCTGCCATGGGCCGTGGACCCTGATCAACGCCGACGTGGTGGATGGCCGCACGCTCACCTCCTGGCCGAGCCTGCAGACCGACCTGCGCAACGCCGGTGCCGAGTGGGTCGACGAGGAAGTCCACGTCGACCAGGGCTTGGTCAGCAGCCGCAAACCCGACGATCTCGAAGCGTTCAACGCGAAGCTCGTCGAGGAGTTCGCCGAGGGCGCGCACGAGGGGCAGCGAGAGAAGACGTCGACCGGCGCATAGCGTCATCTGGGGTCGCCCCGCGGCTCTAGCTGGATCTCCCCCTCGGCCCCGGGCCGGCCCTCCTCGATCTCCACTCCTCGCTCTAGCTCGGAATTCAGCTCGTGGCCGAAGAGGACCGCAACGTTGCTGATCCATAGCCACACGAGCAGCGCCACCAGGCCTCCGAGGGTGCCGTAGGTCTTGTCGTAGGAGCCGAAGTTGGCGATGTAGAAGGCGAAGGCCGCTGAGGCGATTACCCAGACGACGATCGCGACCAGGCTGCCGGGGGTGACCCAGCGAAAGCCGCGAATCTTTGCGTTGGGCGAGGCGTAGTAGAGGACGCCGACCATCAGCATGAAGACGCCGGCCATCACCGGCCACTTGGCGATGTTCCAAGCCGTCACCGCGGTCGAGCTCACCCCGAGTGGCCCGGCCACCGCATCAACCACCGGCCCGGTTAGAACAAGGCCGATGACGAGCATCACCCCGAGCAGGATCATCGTCAGGGTGACCGCGACCTGCAGCGGCCGCAGCTTCCAGAACGGGCGGCCCTCGCGGGTCTCATAGATCACGTTGGAGGCGCGGATGAAGGCGCCGACGTAGCCCGACGCCGACCACAGCGCCAGCGCCAAGCCGAGGACGAAGGCGGTGCCGGCGGTCCCTTGATCGGAGGCGATCGATTCGATCGGACCGGCGAAAGTCTGCGCGGCCGACTGCGGCCCGATCGCGGTGACGATTTCGGTGATCGTCCGCGTCGCGCCCTTGGGATCTCCGACCAGGCCGATGATCGAGACGAAGGCAATCAGGCCGGGGAAGAGCGAGAGCAGGCCGTAGTAGGTGAGAGCCGCCGCCCAGTCGGTGAGGTTGTCGTCCCTGAACTCGGCGACCGTCCTCTTCAGTGCCGGCCAGAGCCATGGCATCGGCTCAGTGTTCGGTCGGCGCCGTAGAGCTTCGCTCGCCGCCGGCACTCTGGGTCGGCGCGTACTCGCCGCCGCGCAGCCGCCTGACAGCGCCTTCGTCGACGGCTTCGCGCAGCGCGGCGCGGAAGCGTCCCGGTCCCCAGTAGCGGCCGCCGACCCGGCGGGACAGCTCGCGCCGGTTGGCGCTGCCGCGATCCTCAAGGGCGCGCTCGATGATTTCGATCTCGCGGTCGAGGTCGACTCCGCTGTCGACTTCACCCGCCGAAGGGGTCAGGCCGCGCGAGGTGCCAAGGCGCCCCGGCCCCGGCCGGTAGCGCCTCCGCCCGGCCCGTTCTCGCTGCTCCCGCACCTCGGCGCGGCGCCTGATGCGCTGCGCTTGCTTGGCTGCCTCGTCCGCGGGGCGCTCACGCTCTGTCTTCGCCGGCTCAGGCTCCCTTTCTGCTGTCAACGGTTCGGCTACGTCCTCGAGCTGGCGCTGCTCGGCTTTGACGCCGAAGGCGAGCTCGGCGATCCCGCCGATCGCCATCACTACGGCGCCGATGAAGAAGCCGATCGCGACCTGATCCTGGCTGCCGCTGTTGATCAGGTGGCCGAAGAGCAGCGGCCCAACGATGCCTCCAGCGGCGGTGCCTACCGCGTAGAAGAAAGCGATCGAGAGCGCCCGCGTCTCCATCGGGAAGATCTCCGAGACGGTCAGGTAGGCAGAGCTGGCACCGGCCGAGGCGAGGAAGAAGATCGCCAGGATGAAGGCCATGAAGGACCAGGTCGTCAGGTCGTTGCCGAGCAGGAAGACCCCGAGGACCGCGGTGATCAGCGCCGAGCCGAGGTAGGTGAAGGAGACCATCGGCTTGCGGCCAACGGTGTCGAAGAGGCGGCCGAGGGTGAGCGGCCCGAGGAAGTTGGAGGCGGCAAAGAGGGCGATGTAGAGGGGGATCGTCCCGGAGCCGACTTCGAAGAATTCGCCCAGCAGGGTGCCGAGGTCGAAGGTGATGGCGTTGTAGAGGAAGGCCTGGCCGACGAAGAGGGAGAGGCCAAGGACGGTGCGGCGGGGGTATTTGGAGAACGCTGTGCGGGCGATCTCGCGGAAGGGGATCCGCTCGCGCGGCTCGACCGTCAGGGAGTCCTCAGGCTCAGACAACTCCTCGCCGGTGTCGTCGCGAACTTCCTCCTCGATCTGGCCGACGACCTTCTCAGCTTCCTCATCGTGGCCGTGGATGAAGAGCCAGCGCGGGCTCTCGGGGACGTTGCGACGGACGAGGAGGATGCCGACGCCGAGCAGGGCCCCGATCCCGAAGGCGAGCCGCCAGCCGACGTCAGCGGCGAAGAGGGCGGTGTCGAGCAGGACGACCGCGGCGAGGGCACCACCCGCGGCGCCCACCCAGTAGCTGCCGTTGATGATCAGGTCGACCCGGCCGCGCACCCGGGCCGGGATCAGCTCGTCGATCGCGGAGTTGATCGCGGCGTACTCGCCGCCGATCCCGGCGCCGGTGAAAAACCGCGCTGCGTAGAAGTACCAGGCGGCGAAAGAGAAGGCGGTCGCTACGGTGGCGGTGATGTAGACGGCCAGCGTCACCAGAAAAAGCTTCTTGCGGCCGAAGCGATCGGTGAGCTGGCCGAAGAAAAGCGCGCCGAGACAGGCTCCGCCGACGTAGAAGGCGGCGGCGGTGCCGATCTGGCTTGCGTCGAGGGAGATGCCGCTGCCGTGTTCGGTGAGGCGCTCGCCGATCGAGCCGACGATCGTCACCTCGAGTCCGTCGAGGATCCATACAGTCCCGAGGCCGATCACCACCATCCAGTGAAAGCGCGACCACGGCAGACGATCGAGGCGAGAGGGAATGCGCGTCTCGATCGTCGCGGCCTCTGATCCGTTGCCGCTCATGGAGGCGATCTACCCGGCCCCAGACGCTCAAAAACAAATTGGTTTGTCCGGTGCTTAGCTCGGCTTCCAGGGGGTAACGAAATTTTGGTGAGGCCGACGAAAGGAGTTGAAATGCCACCTCGTGGAGTGAAAAAAGGCACGAAACGAGCACGCCAGTACGAGCACATCAAGGCGAGCGAGAAGAAAGCGGGACGCTCGGAGAGTCGTGCCGAGGAGATCGCGGCCCGCGCCGTCAACAAGGAAAAGGCGCGCTCAGGCGAATCAAAAACATCCCCTCGCAGCTCTACCCGCGGTCGTTCCGCCAGCAGCCGCGGCGGCAAGCGTTCGGGCAGCGGCCCCGGCGGTCGCACTCGCGAACAGCTCTACAACGACGCCAAGAAGCTGGGCATTGAAGGCCGCTCGACTATGAGCAAGGCTCAGCTCCAGCGCGCCGTGGCGGGTGCGGAAAGCTGACGACTCTCAGGACGCTCGACCGCCACCGGGTTTCCTTGGGAGTCCTTAGGGGTAACCCGCCGTCGAGTTAGAAACCTGTTCCAAAGCGAGAGCTGCGGAACTGATGGAGGGGAGAACTCATGGTCGGAGCTGTAATCGCTGCGTTGATCATCGTTGCGATCGTGCTCGTTTTGCTCAAGGTGGCCGTGGCCGGAGGCATCCTTGGCTTGATCGCGATCGTTCTGCTGATCCTGCTCCTCATGGGGAGGGTCTGATGACCATTGGCGCCTCAATATTCCTGATCGTTGTCGGAGCAATCCTCTACTTCGCCACCAACGTGCATGTCGCCCACGTCAGCATCGACACCGTCGGGTTGATCCTGATGATCGCGGGCGGCGCGGGGCTGGTGCTCGGCTTCATCCAACAGGCGATGTGGTCGAGGCGCTCCCGGCGCGAGGTCATGATCGAAGACCGCCAAAATCCCGATGAGCCCCGGTACTAGCCACGGAATTGGCATCGAGTGTCGTTGACTGTCTGCGTAGAGCCGGGTAAGGAAGGGTCACGAGTTCGAGTCTCGTCCTGGGCTTCAGGCGCGATGATCGCAACCAAACTCAAGAGGCCCCCTGAGCAGGCAGTTTGAGGGGATGGACCGCTAGGCTGCCGCTTCGTGGACTTCGCTCTGACCGACGAGCAGGAGGATTTCGTCGACGCGATCCGGCGCTATTGCGACCACTAGTGCGGCACGCCGGACCAGCGCGAGCGCCTCACCGATGGATATCGCGACCACCACAACGCGACGATCTACAAGGAAATGGCCGAGCTGGGCTGGACCGGGATCACGATCCCGGAGGAGTACGGCGGCTCCGGCGGGACCATGCTCGACGCCTGCATCTTCATGGAGGAGACCTCGCGGGCGCTCGCCCCGATCGGCGGCTACGCGACGACCCTGATCGTCGCCGGCGCGACCAAGCGCTTCGGCACCGAGGAGCAAAAGGAGGAGATCCTCGGCGGGATCGCGGATGGCGCGGTCGAGGCAATCGCGATGACCGAGCCCGAGGCTGGCTCCGATGTAGGCGCGCTCACCACCTCGGCCGAAAGCGTCGATGGTGGCTACGTACTCAATGGCCAGAAGGTCTTCTGCTCCAACGCTCACATCGCCGACCACATCCTCGTCGTCTGTCGCACCACCCGCTCGGCCTCCAAGCACGAGGGGCTGACGATGCTCTGGGTGCCGCGTGAGGCCGAGGGGCTCGAGGTGGTCCCGATCGACACGATGGGTGGTCGCGACACCAACCACCTCTACTTCACCGACGTCGAGGCGCCTGCTGAGGCCGTTCTCGGCCAAGTCGACCAGGCTTGGACTCAGCTTATGGCCGGGCTCAACGTCGAGAGGCTGATTCTCGCCGCGACGATGCTCGGCATCGCCCAGCGCGTCTTCGACGACATCATCGTCTACGTCAAAGAGCGCGAGCAGTTCGATCGCCCGATTGGCTCCTTCCAGTCACTCCAGCACCGCATCGCCGACATGGCGACCGATATTGAGGCGGCTCGCCTGATGACCCGCTGGGTCGCCACCCTCACCGACGAAGACCCCGACCAGATGCTGCCCCGCGAGGCCTCGATGGTGAAGCTCTTCGTCACCGAAGTCACCAAGCGCGCAGCCCTCGACGGCATGCAGATGATGGGCGGCTACGGCTATGCCTCCGAGTACGACATGGAGCGCCTCGTCCGCAGCTCCCTGGTCTCGACCATCTACGGCGGCACCTCCGAGATCCAGCGCAACATCATCGCCAAGACATTCGGACTCTGATCCCGGCATACTTCCGTGCGCAGGAAGCGAGCGCCCGTAGCTCAGTGGTCAACGGGCTTTTAACGAGGCCCAAAGAGCGTCGGTCTTTCAAGCCGAAGGTCGAGAGTTCGATTCTCTCCGGGCGCATTCCGCTGCTTTCCGGGCAGCACCGTGCTTTTCCCGGTGTAGAGCTAAGTCACGGTTCCGGCTCGATTCGCTGTCGCGTCCACCCCGGCCGATCCGCTCCGTTCCGCAGGGCAGCGGTGATGGTGCTATGTCTCAGGTAGGGGGCGTGATAGCCAGGGGACGCCACTGAGTTTGAACGCGGCCCAGATCCGCGCGGCGCGGAAGGAGTCCGCCCGCTGTGCGGTTACCTCGCGCCACTTGATGCCTACACCATCGAGAGTGGTGCTAACAGGGTGGTCTGCCGGGAGTGCTTTCAGCTCTCCGGAACGGAGAAGCTCGACGCTTTGCTCGAACGCCACGGACAACACTTTTCCGCGAGAGAGCTCCGAGTGCAGATTGGTCATGAAGATCATTGCCGCCAAGTCGTTGATCGGCCACAGTGTGGAAATCACCGCTTTGGAGCCCTTGGCGAGGAAGGCGGCATCGAGGCCGGAGTAGGTCTCAATACCATGCCGCAGTGACGGCGAGCGGCCTGTATTGCAGGCCGAGAGTGTCACCAGCTCGGCACCAGTGAGGTCGATGTCGCGGTAGATCTCGGCTGCCGAGATGTGACTGTCGTACGGTCCATCCAGGCGGAGGTCGAGCGAGGACGCGAAGGGGTCGTCTCGCCACGACTCCCCGTGGGTCGCGAGGTGAACGATCCGCCCTCGCTCCATTGCCGCCAATACCTGATCGCGCGGAGAGCGATCAGGCGTCAGGTTCGCCGCCGGATAGATCGCCCTGGCGGCTGCGACCTCTGCGTCCGCCCAGTCCAGTGACCCGTCGTGGGCGGAGATCAGCTCGACCTCTGTCCTCACTGAGTCGCCCGCATCGACTAGGGGTCGGAGCATTGCCAGGGATGGCGTGTAACTAACCCGGTAGCGATCCCCGAAGGTGGAATCACCCAAGGGGATCGCCGCGAACGGCAGTCCGTTGAGGACGCCCCAGGGGATTACGACCACCTCGTCCACTTCGACGTCACTAAGCGCGTCGTCTAGTTCCGCCGCGACCGGTTCGGCGGCGTCTAGCAGCGCGTCGACGTCGCCATGCTCTCCTTGCAGCCACGGCTTGGCGGCCTCGACCAGGGCACTCAGGTCGATCTCTTCGCCGGAGATCCAGCCCTTGTTCTCTCCCTCGTCTGCGGTCCAAAATCCCTGGATGTGGTTGCTCTTGAAGTTGTAGTGGACCACCCCGCGACGGTCCCGGGTGAAGTCCGCGACGAGCTCGCGGTGGCCACCCTCTGGGTCGTTCTCGAAGCGCCGTGGAGTGCGGCCCTCGACTCTGGATCGCGCCCCGGCGTAATCCCGCATCGCTTCTTCCACGCGATCTTCCGCCTCGATTGGGTCCCCGCGCGCGTACAGGGTCCAGGCGCGTGAGACCTGAGCGTCGAGCAGTTTGCGCCTGGTACGAGCAACGTCATCATCCCCCGCCTCGGCATCGCCGCTGATGGTTAGCAGCAGCTCTGACTTGGCATTCTCCGAAAGGCCAAAGCCGGCCAGCACGTGTTCCTCAAGCTCGTTGCCTGTCAGGAGGGAGGGCGTCTCGGAGTCTTCAAGTGCTTTGACGACCCTTTGCCTCAACTCCGCTGCGAGCTCCTTCATCTCCTGGGTTGCCCGCTGCAGCAGACGCAGGCGCCCGTTCGGACTAATCTCGAAGATGTCGATCGTCAGCTGCTCGGAGAGCACGAGCATCGCCAGCCAGCGGCGGGTTTCGTCGGAATTGCCGACTCGGTAATTCATGCAGAGCGGGTCGTTCTCTTCGGCGGCTACACCGAGGATCAACTCGAACGGGATGTCTCCGTCACTCCCGGAAACGCCTAGCGAAAGCGGGAGCAGTTCGCCGTTGGGGGGTAGCTCATGTCTCTCTAGAGCCAGCCACATATACGCGGTGGGCCCCCAGGCCAAGAGCCCCGAGCGACCTCCCGCCGAGAACACTTCGTCAATCAGGTGATCCGCCACGAGGGTCTCGCCAGCGAAGCGGTCAGAGAGGCCGTTGGCGACTACCAGCCCGTTCCCAAGCGAAACAATGTGGATGCGCTTCCGTCCCCTCGACTGTCTCCCTAAGCACTTGCTCCGACTCCGAAACAGGCCGAAACGCAGAAGCCTCCAATACCGAAAGGTGCAGTATTTGATCTCTGATGCTCGTCTTCACCGCCTCACTCAGACTCTTGAACTCCTCCCGCGCGTCCCGTTCATCAGCCTCATCGCCGAGCGTCTTTGTCAGTGCCTCGAGCGCTGCAACGAACCCGATGCCGCTCGCTAGATCCTTAAGTTGGCGATGGTTGGTAAAGGGCTCTGGGAGCGCCTTCCTTGCGCCCGTCATCGCGGTCTCCGTCTCTCCCAAATCGAGGACGCGAGCGATACGTGGTGACCGCGCTGCTCGGTTCTCGATCTCTTCCAGTGGCCCTGTCCCCGGATCACCGAGGCCGTCCGCCAACACCGGGATTGCCCTCTCTTCAACTAGCCAGCGCCCTCGCAACAGCTCTTCGACCTCCGTTCGAGGAATCGATCGCAGCGCCCAGTCGGCCCAGCACTCGAGCAGCGAGACCTCGACCGTCACTGCGTCCCACCAGTCGGAACCTGGGAAGCGGCCAAGGCGATAGGTGGAAATGGCGGCGATGGCGACATCCCCATGGTCGATCCCGTCGGCGACCCAGCGACCGCTGGCGACTCGCTCGACAATCATCTCGAGAAGGTGCCCGTTGCTGTGGCTCGCCGCTACGGAGGCGACAATTAGGGCGGCGGTCAGGTCTCGGCCCCCAAGTGCCACAAGATCATCTGCGGGTCGGAGATCGTCGCTGTCAATCAGCGGTGCGCCCACCTGCGCCGCGAGCTCAGCCACCCAATCTTCCCGTGATAATGACGCCCCCATTGCAAGAGGTTAGGCGAAGACTGCCCCATGGAAGAAGAGATTGCGAGTGCGAGCCCCTCTGGGCGTATTTCCTGCTCTCGTGAGCCTTGGTTGGAGTCAGATTTATCTGATACCTTAAAAGCCCCATGACACGCCTGAGCGCGACTGAGGTAGCCAGGGAATTCTCCGCCGTCGTCAACCGGATCGGTGCCGGTGAGGAGATCGAGGTGCTTCGCAATGGCGTTCCAATCGTCCATATGCGTCCGGTGAGCTCGGGTCATCTGGTCTCGGCGGACAGGTGGCGAGAGTTGATGGGTTCCGCGCCCTCTCCCGATGAGGACTTCGCGCGCGACGTCGAAGCCGGCCGGGAGGCTGTTGGGCCGCCGAGTGGCGCATGGCTGTCTTGATCGATACCTCCGTGCTGGTCGACGCCGAGCGGCGCGGGCAGTCGTTGGACGATGCGATCGGCGATCAGGACCGCGCGATCAGCGTCGTCACGGCAAGCGAGCTTCTGCATGGCGTGCACCGTGCTCGCACCGGTGCTGTTCGGGCCCGCCGTGCCGCGTTCGTCGAGCATGTGATCGCCGTGATTGAGCCTTTGCCGGTTACGACTGGAATCGCCCGAGCACACGCCGAAGTCTGGGCGGAGCTCGAGAGAGGCGGCAACCTGATCGGAGCGCACGACCTCTGGATTGCCGCGACGGCTCTAGGTCACGGCATGGATGTCGCGACCGCGAACCCTCGGGACTTCGAACGGGTGCCCGGTCTCGACGTGGTGCCTGTCTGAGTCTTCGAGACGGTCGTCGAGAGGGCGCGCCGTCGCCACTCCCCGAGCGCTATCCTTCCCTCCAGCCTCGTGCCTCGGCCCGGGGTTTTCTCTTGTAACGGCTCGTAAGTAATCGAGGAGAACATGGCTCGCGGAGATGTCCGCATCGCGGTGACGCTGGCTTGCGAAGATTGCAAGCGGCGCAACTATCAGACGAACAAGTCCCGGCGGAACTCGCCGGATCGTGTTGAGCTGCGCAAGTTCTGCCGCTGGTGCGGCAAGCACACAGCGCACAAGGAGACGCGCTAGCGGCGATGGCAAAGAGTCGCGCACAGCGGAAGGCCGAGCGCCGGGAACGCGAAGAACAGGAGCTCAAGCGCGCCGGTGCTGAGCGCACCCTTGAGTCGCGCGCCCAGCACAGCACTCAGGTTCCCGTCTCCGGTGACATCGCTGAGATCGAGGCGGTCGAGGCCGGCATCGCGGTCGGCGCTTCTGAGGCGCAGCTCGAGACGCCGGACGCGCCCCGCAGCTCCCGTGCGGAGCGCCGTGCCGAGGCCAAGGCCCTGAAGGAAAGCGAGAAGCGCCAGCGCGCGGACCAGAAACGCCGCGAGCGTGAGCAGCTCAATCGCAAGCAGAAACAGGCCGCGGCGGAACGCTCGCGCGGCGGTGTCATCGGCTTCCTTGCCTCTTGTTGGGCGGAGCTCAAAAAGGTGCAGTGGCCGGACCGCGACACCCTGGTCCAGGCGACCGCGGTCACGATCATCTTCGTCGCTGTCGCGGCCACCTATCTCGGCCTTCTCGACTTCGTCTTTAACGAACTGGTCAAGCAGATCCTCTAAGCGGGATCTCCGAACAAAGGCTTCCATCAGATGTATCGCTGGTACGTGATCAACACCTACTCGGGGCACGAGAACAAGGTCAAGCACAACCTCGAGCACCGGGTTCAGACGATGAGTCAAAACCGCAACGTGCGGCAGGTCGTCGTCCCCACTGAGCAGGTGATGGAGCTGGGCAAAGACGGCCAGAAAGTTCCGAAGGAGAAACGCACGATGCCCGGCTACGTGCTGGTCAACATGGAGATGACCGACGACGCCTGGGGCCTGGTCAAGAACACACCCGGTGTCACCGGCTTCGTCGGCTCGCGCAACAAGCCGGTGCCGCTCTCCAAACCGGAGGTCGACCGCTTGCTGCATCGCGAGACCGCCGAGCGCCCCCGCACCCAGGCGCAGTTCTCGATCGGCGAGTCGGTCAAAGTCGTATCGGGGCCGCTCTCGGACTTCTCCGGCGAGATCGCCGAGATCAACGAGGACGCCGCCAAACTCAAGGTCCTGGTCTCTATCTTCGGCCGCGAGACGCCGGTCGAGGTCGGCTACGACCAGGTGAAGAAGATTTAGGCGGGCGACCGCTACCCTCTCCGATCCCGATGGCAAAGAAAGTCCTCACACAGATCAAGCTGCAGATCTCGGCCGGTTCGGCCAACCCGGCCCCGCCGGTCGGTCCGGCGCTGGGCCAGCACGGGGTCAACATCATGGAGTTCTGCAAGGCCTTCAACGCCCAGACCCAGTCTGAAGGCGGCACGATCATCCCGGTCGAAATCACCGTCTACGAGGACCGCTCCTTCACCTTCATCACCAAGACCCCCCCGGCCGCGGTGCTGATCAAGGAGGCGATTGGGATCAAGAAGGGCTCGGGCGAGCCCCACGTCAACAAGGTGGGGACGATCTCGATGGATCAGGTGCGCCAGATCGCCGAGCGCAAGATGCCCGACCTCAACGCAAACGATCTTGACGCCGCTTCGAAAATCATCGCCGGCACCGCCCGCTCGATGGGCGTGGACGTCAACTAAGACGATGGCCCACGGCAAGCGCTACCGCAAACAGCTCGGCAAGGTCCAGCGAGACCAGGCTTATCCGCCGGCCGAGGCGATCTCGCTGATTAAGGAGACCGCCAGCGCCGGCTTTGACGAGACGGTCGAGTTGCACGTGCTGCTCGGCGTCAACGTCCGCCACGCCGAGGAGCAGTTGCGCGGCACCTTGGCACTTCCCCACGGCCTTGGCAAGGACGTCACCATCGCTGTCTTCGCTCAGGGTCAGCAGGCCCGCGACGCCGAAGCGGCTGGTGCTGACTTCGTCGGTGGCGACGATCTGGCCAAGAAAGTCGAGGAGGAGGGCTGGACCGACTTCGACGTCGCGATCGCGACGCCCCAGATGATGGGGACGGTCGGCAAGCTCGGGCGCGTCCTCGGCCCCCAGGGCAAGATGCCCAATCCCAAGGTCGGCACCGTCACCGACGACATCGAGAAGGCGGTGACTGAGTCCAAGGCCGGCAAGGTCGAGTACCGCACCGACCGCCAGGCAATCGTCCACATGGCGGTCGGCAAGGTGAGCCTCGATCCCAGTCAGCTGCTCGACAACTTCACCGCTGTGATGGAGGAGATCATCCGTGCCAAGCCCTCGTCGGCGAAAGGGCGCTACATCGTCTCCTGCACGCTGACCACGACGATGGGCCCGGGGATCCGGGTTGATGCCTCGAAGATCGGCAAACGTGACGAAGACGACACGGTTGCCCAGACGGCCGAGGAGCCCGTTACGGCCTAGTCCTCTACACTGCGCCGTCGCGCAACCCGAGACCACCGGCAACCATAAGCCCGGTGCAGGTGAGACATGAACCGAGACGAGAAGCTAGCCACAATCGAGGAGATCGCCGCCCAAATCGAGGCGTCTGAGGCGATCTTTGCGGTCGATTACCGGGGGATCAGTGTCCCCCAGGCGGCCGAACTGCGCTCGCAGTTGCGCGATGCCGACGCCAGCTTCCGCATCGTCAAGAACCGGCTGACCAAAATCGCCGCCGAAAAAGCGGGCGAGGAGCGCCTCGCTGAACTACTGCAAGGCCCGACAGCGCTGGCCTTCGTTCGCGGCGACACCGCTCAGGCCGCGAAGGCGATCTCAAACTTCAACAAAGAGCACGACGTGGTCGCCTTCAAGGGTGGCTTCATGGACAGCCTCAGCCTTGACGAGGAACGCTTCAAGGCGATCGCCAAGCTGCCGGCCCGCGAAGTGCTGATCGGCCAGTTCGCCGGAATCGTCGCCAGCCCGCTGACCGGCCTGGTCCGCGGGCTCGGCTCGATGATTCAAGGGCTTGCACTGCAGCTGGGTCAGATAGCCGAGCAGGGTCTTGTTTCCGGCGAGGCCCCGGCCGCAGAGACCGCGGGTCCTGTCGAGGAGCAGGACTCCTCGTCCTCGCAGGCTGCGGGCGAGGAGCCCAGCTCCACGCCACCCGCGGATGAGGCGGAGGAGGAGCCCGCCACAGACGAGGAGGCCAAGGCTGATGACCAGACGGCCGCTGAGGCTGAAGCTGAGGAGCCCGCTGCGGAGGACGAGAAAGCTGATGAGGCGGCCGACGAGGGCGCTGATGATGAGACTTCAAAGGAAGAGGAGGAGTAACCAGTGGCAACCAAGATTTCAACCGAGGATTGGATCGAGGAGCTGAAGAGCATCTCGGTGCTCGAGCTCTCCGAGCGGATCAAAGCTCTGGAGGAGGAGTTCGGCGTCTCGGCCACGGCTGTTGCCGCTGCCGCGCCCGCCGCGGCAGGTGCTCCCGCTGGAGACGGCGGCGGCGACGATGAGGCCTCCACGGTCGACGTTGTCCTGACCGAGGTCGGCGGCCAGAAGGTGCCCGTGATCAAGGTCGTGCGTGCCGCAACCGGGCTAGGCCTGAAAGAGGCCAAGGCGATGGTTGATGAGGCGCCGAAGGCGATCAAGGAGGGTGTCGAGCGAGAGGAGGCCGACAAGCTCAAGGCCGAGCTCGAGGAGGCCGGCGCCACCGTCGAGCTCAAGTAAAGCCCGCAAGGACCGCGCTTGGAACCTAGGTAGGGAGCCAAGTTCGCGGTCGGGTGCGGCCGTGTGTTATTTTTCGCGGTCGCGCCCAGTTGTGTCCCCTGCCCATATCTTCGCTGTACCTAACGTCCCTCTGACCGCCTGAGGAGTCGCCGACTTTGGCACGTTCAAACGCTGCCCCCGTAACCCGCAGGAGTTTTTCCCGACTACAGAACCCCCTCGAAGTCCCCCATCTGATCGATATTCAACGTCGCTCTTTCGAAGAGCTGACGGATCCGAAAAAGGGTGGGCTGCGAGAGACGATTGACGACATATCCCCGATTGAGGACTACACGGGGAATCTCGCCATCGTCTTTGGCGAGTTCAAATTCGAGGATCCACCACACACGATCGAGGAGTGCCGCGAGAAGGACATGACCTACTCGCGGCCGCTGTCTGCCACGGTCGCGTTCCAGAACAAAGAGACCGGTGAGATCCGCGAGCAGGCCGTCTTCATGGGCGACTTCCCGTGGATGACCGATCGCGGCACCTTCGTCATCAACGGCACCGAGCGCGTCGTCGTCACCCAGCTGGTGCGCTCGCCCGGCGCCTACGTGATGGCGCCCAAGGATGCCGAAAAGCAGGTCTTCATCGCCAACCTGATGCCCGCCCGCGGCTCCTGGCTGGAGCTCGAGATCGACAAAAAAGGCAAGGTCTTCGTCCGCATCGACCGCAAGCGCAAGCTGCCGGTGACGGTGCTGCTACGCGCGATGGGCTATGTCGAGGACCAGAAGCTCCTCGACATGTTCGACAACTCGATCTACATGCGTCACACGCTCGAGGCCGACACCGAGGCGACCCAGACCGAGGAGGGCGCCCTGATCGAGCTGTTCAAGAAGCAGCGCCCGGGTGAGCCGCCCTCAGTCGATGCCGCCCGCAACCTGCTTGAGCAGCTCTTCTTCGATCCCAAGCGCTACGACCTGACCCGGGTCGGCCGCTACAAGCTGAACGCGAGGCTCGATCTCGACATCGATCTCGACACCAGGGTCCTCACCCACGACGACATCATCGCCTTGGTCAAGGAGCTGATCAGCCTTCCGAAGCTGCTCGGCATCCCCGAGGAGGTCGACGAGGAGAACCCGATCAAGGACTACGCGGCGGAGGCGATCACCTACCCGCGCGAGCCGGTCAGCGAACACCTCGACGAGTACGAGCACTTCGGCAACCGGCGCCTGCGCACGGTCGGTGAGCTGATCCAGGAGGCCTTCCGCATCGGTCTCTACCGGATGGAGCGCGTAGTCCGTGAGCGGCTCACGACCGAAGACTCGGATGCGATCACGCCGCAGACGATCATCAACATCCGCCCTGTTGTGGCGGCGATGAAGGAGTTCTTCGGCTCCTCACAGCTCTCGCAGTTCATGGATCAGACCAACTCGCTCGCCGGGCTTACCCACCGGCGCCGCCTCTCGGCGCTGGGCGCGGGGGGCCTGACCCGCGAGCGCGCTCCGATCGAGGTCCGCGACGTGCACCCGACCCATTACGGCCGGATGTGCCCGATCGAGACCCCGGAGGGACCGAACATCGGCCTGATCGGTTCGCTCTCCTCCTACGCCCAGATCTCAGAACACGGCTTCGTCACCACCCCCTACCGGGTGGTAAAGGACGGCGTCGTCACCAAAGAGATCGTCCACCTGGACGCGACCCAGGAGGAAGACAAGGTGATCGCCCAGGCGAACGCCGAGCTCGACGAGAAAACTCAGAAGCTGAAGGGCCCGACGGTCCTCGTGCGCTCCGGCGAGGATGAGTACGCGACCGCGACGCCGAAGGAAGTCGACCTGATGGACGTCTCGCCGACCCAGATCTGGTCGGTGGCGACGGCGCTGATCCCCTTCCTCGAGCACGACGACGCCAACCGCGCCCTGATGGGCTCCAATATGCAGCGCCAAGCTGTGCCGCTGCTGAAGCCGGACCCGCCGCTGATCGGCACCGGCATGGAGCGCCGCGCTGCGGTCGACACCGGCGACGTCGTTCTGGCTGCCAACGACGGCGAAATCAGCCACGTTGATTCCGAGCGGATCGTCGTCAGCCACGGTGCAAAGAAAGACGAGTACCCGCTGCATAAGTTCATGCGCTCAAACCAGGGCACGATCATCCACCAGCGCCCGATCGTCAACTCCGGTCAACAGGTGAAGAAGGGCGACGTGCTCGCCGACGGTTCTTCGACCGGCGGCGGCGAGATCGCCCTGGGCAAGAACTGCCTGGTTGCCTTCATGTCCTGGGAGGGCTACAACTTCGAGGACGCGATCATCCTCTCCGAGCGCTTGGTCAAGGACGACGAGCTCACCTCGATCCACATCGAGGAGTACGAGATCGACGCCCGCACGACCAAGCTCGGCGACGAGGAGATCACCCGCGACATTCCCAATCGCTCCGAGGAGAGTCTGCGCAACCTCGACGAGCGCGGCATCGTCCGCGTCGGGGCCGAGGTCGTCTCCGGCGACCTGCTGGTCGGCAAGGTCACGCCCAAGGGCGAGACCGAGCTCACCGCCGAGGAGAAGCTGATCCGCGCGATCTTCAAGGAGAAGGCGCGCGAGGTCCGTGACACCTCGCTGAAGGTCCCGCACGGCGAGGGTGGTGTCGTCACCGAGGTGCTGACCTTCAGCCGCGACGACGGCGACGACCTCGCCGCCGGCGTCAACGACCTGGTCCGTGTCTTCGTCGCGACGAAGCGCAAGATCGCCGAGGGCGACAAGCTCGCCGGCCGCCACGGGAACAAGGGTGTGATCTCCAAGATCGTGCCCGAGGAGGACATGCCTCACCTCGCCGATGGCACGCCCGTCGACGTCATCCTCAACCCGCTCGGCGTACCGAGCCGGATGAACATCGGCCAGATCCTCGAGACGCACCTTGGCTGGGTTGCCGGCAACGGTTGGTATGACGACGGCTCCGAGGCCTACAAGCAAGCTCACTCCGAGGACGGGGATGGCCGCGTCTACGTGGCGACCTCGGTCTTCGACGGGGCCACCGTCGAGGATGTCGACGAGGCTCTCTGTAAGTGGCAGGAGGAGAACGCCGAGCGCGGCATCGACCTTGGCATCGACATGCGCGAGCGCCCTGGCGCCCGTGCCGATGGCAGCGCCCAGCTCTACAACGGTCGTACCGGAGAGCCCTACGAGGGCAAAGTCACGGTCGGCTACATGTACATCCTCAAGCTGCTGCACCTGGTCGACGACAAGATCCACGCCCGTTCGACCGGTCCCTACTCGCTCGTCACCCAGCAGCCGCTGGGCGGCAAGGCGCAGTTCGGTGGCCAGCGCTTCGGCGAGATGGAGGTCTGGGCCCTGGAGGCCTACGGCGCTGCCTACACGCTGCAGGAGATGCTCACGGTCAAGTCCGACGACACGGTCGGACGGGTAAAGGCATACGAGGCGATCGTCAAGGGGGAGAACATCCCCGAGCCGTCGATCCCGGAGTCCTTCAAAGTGCTGCTGAAGGAGATCCAGAGCCTCTCGCTGGATGCCAACGTCGTCTCCGAAGGGGGAGACGTAGAGATCGCCGAGGAGGACGACGACCTGCTCAAAGCTGCCGAGGAGTTGGGCATGGACCTGACCGGCGTCCGCGCCGACTCCCCCAACGGGGCCAGCACGGCCGCCGATGAGCAGGAGGAGCAGGTAGTCGCCGAGGGCGAGGGCGGAACTGACGGGGCCGGCGAGGCCGAGCAAGCCAAAGAGGCCGAAGAGGCAAAGGTGGAGGACTGATGATCGACATCAACAACTTCGACGCAATTGAGATCGGCCTCGCGTCGTCGAAGAAGATCCGCTCCTGGAGTTGGGGTGAGGTCACCAAGCCGGAGACGATCAACTACCGGACCCTGAAGCCCGAGAAAGACGGGCTCTTCTGCGAGCGCATCTTCGGCCCGACCAAGGACTGGGAGTGTTACTGCGGCAAGTACAAGCGGGTCCGCTACAAGGGCATCGTCTGCGAGCGCTGCGGCGTTGAGGTAACCCGCTCGAAGGTGCGCCGTGAGCGTATGGGTCACGTTGATCTCGCTGCTCCGGTCTCCCACATTTGGTTCTTCAAGGGTGTGCCAAGCCGGATCGGCTACCTGATCGACATGGCTCCCAAGGAGCTCGAGAAGGTCCTCTATTTCGCTGCGTCGATGATCACCTGGGTTGACGTTGAGGCTCGGGACAAGGATCTCGGCGAGCTCGAGAAAGAGGTCAAAAAGGTCACCGACTCCTACGAGGCCGAAAGGCAAAAAAGGACCCAGGAGCTGAGCGAGTCGCTGGAGCGCCGGGTTGCCTACCTCGAAGACGGTACGCAGACCAAGTTCGACGACGACGACCACATCTGGGCCGACTCGCTGAAGCTGACCGCGGCGCAGCTGCGCAAGCTGAAGGATGACGAGCGCTCGAAAATGATCAAAGAGCTGCGTAAGGCCTTCGACGCCGAGATCTCCGACACCGAGGCCTACATCGATGAGGCGATCGAGCGGATGGCCGAAGTCTGGAAGATCTTCACTGAGATGAAGCCGAAGGACGTCGTCAACGACGAGACCGTCTTCCGTGAGCTCAAGGATCGCTTCGGCTCACCGTTCGGCTGGGGCGAGTACTTCCGCGGCAGCATGGGCGCCGAGGCCGTACGCGATCTGCTCGAACAGGTCGACCTCGAAGCCGACTGCGAGGAACTGGAGCAGATCATCAACAGCTCCAAAGGCCAGAAACAGGCTCGCGCGGTGAAGCGCCTCAAGGTTGCCTCTGCCTTCCTCAACTCTGAGAACAAACCCGACTGGATGATCCTCGACTGCGTGCCGGTGATCCCGCCGGAGCTGCGGCCGATGGTCCAGCTCGACGGTGGCCGCTTCGCGACCTCAGATCTCAATGACCTCTACCGGCGTGTGATCAACCGCAACAACCGGCTCAAGCGCCTGCTCGACCTGGGTGCGCCCGAGATCATCGTCAACAACGAGAAGCGGATGCTGCAGGAGGCCGTTGACGCGCTCTTCGACAACGGTCGTCGTGGCCGTCCCGTCACCGGCCCGGGCAACCGGCCGCTGAAGTCGCTCTCGGACATGCTCAAGGGCAAGCAGGGCCGCTTCCGCCAGAACCTGCTCGGCAAGCGCGTCGACTATTCCGGCCGTTCGGTGATCGTCTCCGGGCCGAGCCTGAGGCTGCACCAGTGCGGCCTGCCCAAGCTCATGGCGCTGGAGCTCTTTAAGCCGTTCATCATGGCCCAGCTGGTCGAGCGCAAGGCCGTGCAGAACATCAAGGCAGCCAAGAAGATGGTCGAGTCGATGATCCCCGAGGTCTGGGACGTGCTCGAGGAAGTCATCCACGAGCACCCGGTGCTACTCAACCGTGCACCGACCCTGCATCGCCTCGGCATCCAAGCCTTCGAGCCGGTACTGGTCGAGGGCAAGGCGATCCAGGTCCATCCGCTGGTCTGTCACGCCTTCAACGCCGACTTCGACGGCGACCAGATGGCGGTGCACGTGCCGCTCTCCGCCGAGGCCCAGGCCGAGGCGCGGATCCTGATGCTCTCGGCGAACAACATCCTCTCGCCGGCACATGGAGCGCCGCTGGCGACGCCGACCCAGGACATGGTGCTCGGCATCTACTACCTGACCTATGGCCCCGATGCCGAGGAGCTGGCGAAGATCGACGCCGAGCTCAAGTCGGGCAAGGGCGGCAAGCTGAACGGCTCCGCGCCAAAGGTGTTCCGCTCCGCGCAGGAGGCCGAGCTCGTCTACGAGAACGGCGGCTGCAAGCTGCACGATCAGGCCGAGTACCGCCGTGCCGGGCACGAGCACTTCCTGACCACGGTCGGGCGGATCATCTTCAACGAAAAGATCGAGCGTGCCCTCGCTGAGGCGCTTGGGGATGACTTCGATCCCGAGCGGTTCGAGTTCGTCAACCACGCGCTGAAGAAGCGCAACGTCAACGAGATGGTCTCCGACCTGGTCGAGGCCTACGGGGCGCCGGCTGTGTCCCAGGTGCTCGATGCCTTCAAGGACCTCGGCTTCCACTACGCCAGCCAGGCCGGGATCACCGTCTCCAAGAACAACGTCATCTCGCCGCCCGACAAGGAGAAGATCCTCGAGCGCTACGAGAAGCAGACGGCCGAGATCCAGGGCCAGTACGACGACGGCTACATCACGGCCGAGGAGCGCCACGAGGCGGTCACGTCGCACTGGAACAAAGCGACGGACGAGGTCGCGCAGGCGATGGAGGACAACCTCGACGAGCTGAACCCGATCTTCATGATGGCCAACTCGGGTGCTCGTGGCTCGTTCAAGCAGATCCGCCAGCTGGCCGGAATGCGTGGCCTGATGGCCAATCCGAAGGGCGAAATCATCGAGCGGCCGATCAAGGCCAACTTCATGGAGGGTCTCTCGGTCCTGGAGTACTTCATCTCCACCCACGGTGCGCGAAAGGGGCTCGCAGACACGGCGCTACGTACGGCCGACTCGGGTTACCTGACCCGGCGCCTGGTCGACGTCGCCCAGGACGTGATCGTTCGTGAGGAGGACTGCAAAACCAAAGACCACATCGAAATGGCGATCCGCAAGGACGACAACTCGCTCAACGACAACCTGATTGGCCGTCTGGCTGCGAAGAAATTCGAAACCAAACGCGGTCGCGAGTTGCTTAAGCGAAACCAGGAGATCACCCTCCCCGACGTCGAAGCGATTGCCGAGGCGTTCGACGGTGAGGAGACCAAGGTCCCGGTCCGCTCGGCGCTCAAGTGCGATGCCGACTCGGGCGTGTGCCGTGCTTGCTACGGCGTCTCGCCGGCGACCGGCTCGACCGTCGATATTGGTGACGCGGTGGGGATCATCGCCGCCCAGTCGATTGGCGAGCCCGGCACGCAGCTAACCATGCGGACTTTCCACACCGGTGGTGTCGCCGGCCAGGACATCACCCAGGGTCTGCCGCGCATCGTCGAGCTCTTTGAGGCTCGTAAACCGAAGGGCCTGGCTCAGATGGCCGAGGTGGCTGGCAAGGTCAGCGTCGAGGAAACCGACAAAGCGCTGAAAGTGATCGTCACCGAGTCCAGCGGCGAGGAGTACGCCTACAGCTTCCCGCCCCGGACCCGCCTGCACGTTGCCGACGGCGACAAGGTCGAGGTCGGCCAGCAGCTCAATGAGGGCTCGCTTTACCCGGCCGACCTGCTGGCAATCCGCGGCCGCACCGACGTCGAGCTCTACCTAGTGGCTGAGGTGCAGAGGGTCTACCGCGCCCAGGGCGTCGACATCAACGACAAGCACATCGAGTTGATCGCGCGACAGATGCTGAAGAAGGTCCGGATCGAGTCGAAGGGCTCGACTAGCCTGCTGCCGGGCCAGCTCGAAGATCGTGGTGCGCTGAAGCGGCTGAATAAGAAGACGAAGGAAGACGGCGGCACGCCGGCCAAGGCCGAGGAGGTCATCCTCGGCATCACCAAGGCCTCGCTCGCCACCGAGTCCTTCCTCTCCGCTGCCTCCTTCCAGGAGACGACCAAGGTGCTCACCGATGCCGCGCTGGAGGGCAAGCGAGACAAACTCGTTGGCCTGAAGGAGAACGTAATCATCGGCAAGTTGATTCCGGCCGCGACCGGCCTTAAGCACTACCGCACTCTGGCGGTGGAGCCGGCGGTCCCGATCGAGCCACCGAGCGAGGAAGGCCTGCTCGACGAGGAAGAGCTGGCGGCTGAGTTGGGGCTGGATGGCGATGAGACGCCAGTTGAGAGCTTTGGGCCTTCGTTCGCCGAGGAGCTTGAGGAGCTGGCGCAGGAGATAGAGCAGACTTCCGAGGAGTCGTAGGGAGAGGAGCGGGGGGCCCTTCCTGGGAACCCGCTCCCTTTGGTCGCTCACAAGTTCCCAGGAAGGGCCCCCCGCTCCTCTCTGCCAGTACCTCTTTAGTTGAGTTTGGGTGGGGCTGGCTGGGTGGCCAGCTTCGACTAGATTTCCCTGCGTGGCTGCTGCTCAGAAGGTCTGCGTGATCGGTGCCGGAAGCTCGGGGATCGCCGCCTGCCAGGTGCTCAACGCCCGGGGGATCGCCTTCGACTGCTTCGAGAAGGGGTCGGAGGTAGGCGGGAACTGGCGCTTCGAAAATGACAACGAGATGTCGTCCGCCTACCGGTCTCTACACATCAACACCTCGCGCGGGCTGATGGCCTACAAGACCTACCCGATGCCGGATGACTATCCGGACTACCCCAACCACTTCCAGATCGCCCGCTACTTCGACGACTACGTCGACCACTTCGGGCTGAGGGAAAAGATCCGCTTCCGCACCGAGGTGAAGAGCGTGGTGCCGGCTGAGGGGGAGTGGGAAGTCGCCGTCGCGGATGCTGAGGGCGGGGAGGAGGCGCATCGCTACCGCGCGGTGCTCGTTGCCAACGGACATCACTGGGACCCGCGCTGGCCCGAGCCGCCTTTCCCGGGCGCCGATGAGTTCGAGGGCGCGCAGATGCACGTCCACCACTACCGCGAGCCCGAGGTGCTGCGCGGTAAGCGGGTGCTGGTGCTGGGGATCGGCAACTCGGCCACCGACATCGCAGTCGAGGCTTCGCGGATTGCCGAGAAGACCTTCCTGGCTATGCGGCGTGGCGCCTACGTGATGCCCAAGTACCTGAACGGCAAGCCGACCGACGAAGCGGCCTCGAAGCTGCTGACGATGATGCCGCTGCCGGTGCAGCGCTTCGTGTTGGCGCGGATGTTGGGCCTTAGTGCTGGCGACATGACCTCCTACGGGCTTCCCAAGCCCGACCACAAGCTGCTCGAGGCGCATCCGACCGTTTCCGCTGAATTGCTTTCGCGTCTCGGCCACGGCGACATCGCGGTCAAGCCCAACATCGACCGCTTCACTGGCGGCCGTACCGTGCGCTTCGCCGACGGCAGCGAGGAGGAGGTCGACCTCGCCGTCTACTGCACCGGCTACCGGATCACCTTTCCCTTCTTCGACGAGAGCCTGATCTCGGCCGCCGACAATCGATTGCCGCTCTATCGCCGAGTCGCCTCGGTCGAGCACCCGGGCCTCTACTTCATCGGCTTGATCCAGCCCCTGGGGGCGATCATGCCCCTCGCCGAGGCGCAGTCGGAGTGGGCGGCGGATCTACTCTCGGGACGTGGCACGCTGCCCTCGCCTACGGAGATGAGGGCGGAGATTGCGGAGGCGGAACAGAAGATGCGGAAGCGCTACGTCGCCTCTAAGCGCCACACGATCCAGGTGGACTTCCAGCCTTATCTGCGCGAGATCAAGCGAGAGCGAAAGCGGGCTGCTCAGCGGGTTTGAGGGGGTTTTGGGGGAGAGGATCCGCGGCCGTCCAGTGGAACCCGCTCCCTGCGGTCGCTCACAAGTTCCGCTGGACGGCCGTGGATCCTCTTACCGACCGTCTACGTAGGCCCGCTGCTCGTTTTGTGAGCTTGGGGTGGGATGCCGGTGCGGGGGATGGGCACCCCGTCTCCTCCTCACGGCGCCGCTGCTTGGGCCGTGCTGGGGGCCGCGCGGTCGTATCGGCTGTGGTCGCCAGCGGCCGAAGCCGCCGTCGGAGTCCTCGGCTGTTGACTCCTGTTCAGGGGCCTTGCTCGCCCACCAGATCAGGCCGAGTGCGCTGAGGACCGGAATCTTCAGCACGACCAGGAGAAAGAAAATCGGCCAGAACCCCTCCACGCGCCCCAGTGTACCTGCCGCCGACGGGACGAAATCCTCGGCTATCCCGAGGATTTCGTCCCGTCGGCGGCTAAAGCTCGGTGGCCCAGGATTCGAGGGCGGCTACGTGGGCCTCCTCTATGCCTAGGTGCGGTTCGGTTGGGACTAGGAGGGTTGGCTCGGCTCGCGCCTCGGCCCACTCGAAGCACTCGTCGTTGAAGTTGTCGTCGATCCAGGCGATCGCACGCCCTGTCGCGTACTCGTCGAGAGGGCCGAGCTTCCAGTGCGCCGAGCCGAAGCGTGCCGCGCCATCGAAGGAGATGTACGGCAGCTCGGGCAGTCCCAGGAGATTGGGCAGGTAGTCGTTAGCTTTGTCTTCCCAGCCGGTTGCCCAGACCAGCTCGAAATACTCGCTTAGCCGCAGCAACCGGTCGCCGGCGACCAGCGAGATGCAGTGCACCATGCCGTCCACCAGCTCAAACTTTGCCGTCGCCCGGTCAGGCGTCTCCTCAAACCCGAACAGGGAGATGACCCCATCGACGTCGACCGCAAGGATCGGCCGGCTCATCGCGCGGGTCTACCAGCGGTAGTGGGCGAACGCCTTGTTCGCCTGCGCCATGCGGTAGATGTCGTCCTTCCGCTTCCAGGCGCTGCCCTGCTGCTGCGTTGCATCGAGGATCTCGCTGGCGAGTCGCTCGGCCATCGAGTACTCGCGCCGGTTGCGCGCGAAGTCGACCAGCCAGCGGATTGCAAGGGTGCGGGCGCGGCGGGCAGGGACCTCGACCGGCACCTGGTAGGTGGCGCCGCCGACGCGGCGGGAACGGACCTCGAGCGCAGGTGTCAGCTGCTTGATCGCGGCCTCGAGGGTCTCGATCGGGTCCTCGCCTGAACGCTCGCCGACGATCGCTAGGGCGTCGTAGACGATCCGCTCGGCAAGCTGCTTCTTGCCGTCGCTCATCACCTTGTTGATCAACTGCTGGACGAGTCGGTTGCGGAACCTCGCATCGGGCTCGACCGGACGGATCTGTGCTGCTGAGCGGCGGGGCATACCTAGGAAGCCTTGACGCCGTAGCGTGAACGGGCCTGCTTACGGTCTGAGACGCCGGCGGCGTCGAGGGTGCCGCGCACGACCTTGTAACGGACGCCCGGCAGGTCCTTGACGCGACCACCCCTGACGAGCACGACGGAGTGCTCCTGCAGGTTGTGGCCCTCGCCGGGGATGTAGGTAGTGACCTCCATCCCGTTGGTGAGTCGCACACGGGCGATCTTCCGCAGTGCCGAGTTCGGCTTCTTCGGCGTTACGGTTGCGACGCGGGTGCAGACGCCGCGCCGTTGCGGCGCCGCAACGGCCTTCTTGCGGCCCTGTCCCGACTTGAGTCCGGGGGTCGTCGTCTTCTTCTTCGGGCGCTTGCGGCCCTTCCTGACAAGTTGATTCGTATTCGGCACGGCCGCGCATAGTAGAGCAGTCCGCCAATGACCAGCCCCGCCGCTGCCGCGAGCTGGGCGTAGAAGCCCGCTTCGAGGACCGCTGTCGCGCCTGAGAATCGCGATGCCTGGGCGCCTGTGTCGAGCCCGGCGGGTAGGTCGATGATCAAGATCAGGGCGATGCTGAGCAGCCCCAAGGCGACGACGACCCGACCCAAGCCGCGCCTTGCCGGCCGCAACGCCATCGCTCCGGCGATGGCTGCGAGCAGAGCGATCGGGACCAGCACGTAGGAGCTGACCTCCCCAGCCGTCTTGGCCCCGACTGTGGGTGGGGCCGCCGCGGCCAGGTCCACGTAGCCGGGCTGGCCGATCTCGACGCTGCGGTATGTGACGAACTGGGAGATGACTAGGCAGATCGCCGAGGCGATGATCACTGCGCAGACGGCGCGCCGGGGAGTCACGATCGCGCTGGCTCGCGTCGTCCCCCGCGTTGCCGCAGAGCTGACCCGGCGCAGCCATCGTTCCCCCTTCGCAAAGGCGCGCAGCACAAGCACCCCGACCGGCCTGAGCCGGTTCCCCAGAGCCTTGGCGAGCCGAGCACCGGTGGTGAGCGTCCGCCGCAGCCAGCGAGCCAGCAGTGGACGTAGCTTCTCGATGCGCCTTGCCGCCGCCCGGTCGAGCTGGCGAGTGCCCTTCACTGTCGCTGAGAGGACCGCGCCGATACGCCGTCGCGCCGCTGCTATCATCGCGCGTCGCTCAGGCAGTTTTTTGGCAGTTCGTTTGAGCGGGCCCGCGAGGGCCTTTTTCATGCGCCGATCGCGGCCCTTGCCAGATCGGTCGCGTTTATTTTGTCCCCGTTTCACAATCAAACCCTTACCTTAGGAACCATGGCACGCAGCTTTCCCCTAGAGAAGACGCGCAACATCGGGATCATGGCGCACATCGACGCCGGCAAGACGACGACGACTGAGCGCATCCTCTACTACACCGGCCGTACCCACAAGATGGGCGAGGTCCACGAGGGCGCTGCGGTGATGGACTGGATGGAGCAGGAGCAGGAGCGCGGGATCACGATTACCTCTGCCGCCACCGCCTGTGAGTGGAAGGGTCATCGGATCAACATCATCGACACGCCCGGCCACGTCGACTTCACGGTCGAGGTCGAGCGCAGTCTGCGCGTCCTCGACGGAGCGATTGCCGTCTTCGACGCCGTCGCCGGGGTCGAGCCCCAGTCGGAGACCGTCTGGCGCCAGGCGGACAAGTACAAGGTTCCGCGCTTCGCCTACATCAACAAGATGGACCGCACCGGCGCCGACTTCTTCAACTCCGTGCAAACGATGAAGGACCGACTCGGCGCCAACCCGCTGCCGATCCAGCTGCCGATTGGCAGCGAGGACAACTTCAAAGGTGTCGTCGACCTGATCGAGATGAAAGGTCTGATCTGGACCGATGAGCTCGGCGCCGAATACGAGACGGTCGAGGTCCCCGACGATCTCAAGGACCAAGCCGAGGAATACCGCACGCAGCTAATCGAGGCCTGCGCTGACTACGACGACGAGCTGATGGAGGCCTACCTGGCCGAGGAGGAAATCCCGCACGAGCGGATTGCCAAGTCGCTGCATCGGGCTTGCCTCGACACCAAGGTCACCCCCGTGCTCTGTGGCACCTCGTTCAAGAACAAGGGCGTGCAGCCACTGCTCGACGCGATCGTCGAGCTGCTGCCCTCGCCGCTTGAGGTTCCGCCGGTGACCGGTGTTGTGCCCGCCGGCAAGGGTCAGGCCGAGGATGTCGAGGACGAGCGCGCAGCCTCCGACGACGCACCCTTCGCCGCTCTCGCCTTCAAGGTCATGACCGATCCCTACGTCGGCAAGCTCACCTACTTCCGCGTCTACTCCGGCAAGCTGGAGAAAGGCGGCCGGGTCCTCAACGTCAAGACCGGCCGCACCGAGCGCATCGGCCGACTGCTGATGATGCACGCCAACAGCCGCGAGGAGATCGACGAGTGCTACGCCGGCGACATCTGTGCCGGCGTCGGCCTCAAAGAAACCGGTACCGGCGACACCCTGGCGGCTCCGGACGCTCCGATCGCACTTGAGAGCATCGAATTTCCTGAGACCGTGATCGCGGTCGCGATCGAGCCGAAAACGAAGGCCGACCAGGAGAAGATGGGCAACGCCCTGCAGCGCCTCGGCGAGGAGGATCCCACCTTCAAGATTGAAAGCGACGAGGAAACGGGCCAGACGCTGATCCACGGCATGGGCGAGCTGCACCTCGAGGTGATCGTCGACCGCATGCTGCGCGAGTTCAAAGTCGAGGCCAACGTCGGTAAGCCGCAGGTCGCCTATCGCGAGACGATCCGCAAGCGGGTTGAGAAGGTCGTTGCGCGGTTCGTCCGCCAGACCGGCGGTCGCGGTCAGTTCGGCCACGTCGTCATCAACGTCGAGCCCGCCCCCGGCGAGGGCTTTGAGTTCGTCAACAAAATCAAGGGCGGCGTGATCCCCGGCGAGTTCATCGGCCCAGCCGAACAGGGGATGAGGGAGGCGCTGGAAAATGGCGTCAAGGCGGGATACCCGATGGTTGACGTCAGGGTCGAACTCGTCGACGGCTCCTATCACGACGTTGACTCCTCGGAGATGGCCTTCAAAATCGCCGGTTCGATGGCGATCCAGGACGGTGCCCGCAAGGCGAACCCGGTCCTGCTTGAGCCGGTGATGGCGGTCGAGGTGGTCACCCCCGAGGACTTCCTCGGAGACGTAATCGGCGATCTCTCGCGGCGCCGGGGCAAGGTGCAAGGTCAGGACCAGCGCGGCAACGCACTCGCGGTACAGGCCTTCGTGCCGCTTGGCGAGATGTTCGGCTATGCGACGGAACTTCGCTCCATGACTCAGGGTCGTGCCACTTACACGATGCAGTTCGAGCTCTACGAGGAGGTCCCGGCGAGCATTGCCGAAGAGATCGTCGAGCACCGTTCGGGCGAGCCGGTGGGTGCGACCTCATGACCGACAACAGGCCACACGGTGGTTATAGCTATATTTCCCAGGTTCGCCGGCAGGCAGGTCGAAGTTACCTGCCCGGTACCGCCCCACAGACTTAATCAGCCAACGCAGACAGAACCCGATTTCGAAAGGTAGAACGGAGAGAGATGTCCAAGGAGAAGTTTGAGCGCGATAAGCCGCATGTGAACGTCGGCACGATCGGTCACATCGACCACGGTAAGACGACGCTGACGGCCGCGATCACCAAGACCCTCTCCACGAAGGGCGGCGCCGAGGCGAAAAGCTTCGAGGAGATCGACAACGCTCCGGAGGAGAAGGAGCGCGGGATCACGATCGCGACCTCGCATGTCGAGTACCAGACCGACAACCGCCACTACGCCCACGTCGATTGCCCAGGGCATGCCGACTACGTCAAGAACATGATTACCGGCGCCGCTCAGATGGACGGCGCGATCCTGGTCGTGTCAGCCGCTGACGGCGTAATGCCGCAGACGCGCGAGCACATCCTGCTTGCCCGTCAGGTCAACGTCCCGCACGTGGTCGTCTTCCTCAACAAGGTCGACCAGGTCGACGACGACGAGCTGATCGAGCTGGTCGAGGAGGAGGTCAAGGACCTGCTCAACGAGTACGACTTCCCCGGCGACGACACGCCGATCATCAAGGGCTCGGCGCTGAAGGCTCTGGAGGGTGACGAAGAGGCGCAGAAAGCAGTCTTCGAACTGGCTGACGCGCTCGACTCCTACATCCCCGAGCCTGTGCGCGAGCTCGACAAGCCCTTCCTGATGCCGATCGAGGACATTTTCTCGATCACCGGGCGCGGCACAGTCGCAACTGGTCGTGTCGAGCAGGGCATCGTCAACACCGGCGACGAGGTTGAGATCGTCGGCATCAAGGACACGACGACGACCGTTGTGACCGGGGTCGAGATGTTCCGCAAGATCCTCGACGAGGGCCAGGCCGGCGACAACATCGGTGCGCTGCTCCGCGGCACGAAGCGCGAGGAGATCGAGCGTGGGCAAGTGCTCTGCAAGCCCGGTTCGATTACGCCGCACACCAAGTTCAAGGCCGAGGTTTACTGCCTGAAGAAGGAGGAGGGTGGCCGTCATACGCCGTTCTTCTCTGGCTACCGGCCCCAGTTCTACTTCCGCACGACCGACGTGACCGGGATCGCCAACCTCCCCGAGGGGACCGAGATGGTGATGCCGGGAGACAACGTTGAGATGACGATTGAGCTGATCCAGCCGATCGCGATGGACCAGGGCCTGCGTTTCGCCATTCGCGAGGGTGGCCGGACCGTCGGTTCAGGGGTCGTTTCGGAGATCGTCGAGTAGCAGCCCGAATCAAGGGCGGGCTTCGCCCGCCCCTCGCCGCTTTCGCGGCGAGACAATTTAAAAAGAACATACGACCGGGGCGGCGCCCCACAAAAGGGGCCCCGCCCTTATTGCGCGGTAGGACGCGCAGGAAAGACAGAGACGATTTAAGAACGTGGCAGCGATAGCAGCACAGAAGATTCGAATCCGACTCAAGGCGTATGACCATGACGCCATAGATCGGGCTGCCCGCGAGATCGTCGAGACCGCGGAGCGCACCGGCGCCAGCGTCTCCGGTCCGGTGCCCCTACCCACTGAGAAGAACGTTTACTGCGTGATCCGTTCGCCGTTCAAGGACAAGGACTCACGCGAGCACTTCGAGATGCGTACCCATAAGCGGCTGATCGACATCCTTCAGCCCTCGCCCAAAACTGTTGACTCCCTGCAGCGGCTCGACTCGCTGCCGGCCGGCGTCGATATCGAGATTCGGCTCTAGGGCTCATGGCGGCGATCCTCGGAAAGAAGCTTGGGATGACGCAGGTCTTCGGCGAGGATGGCACGGTCACACCGGTCACCGTGATCGAGGCCGGGCCCTGCAAGGTGACCGCGGTGCGCGAGCCCGAGCGCGATGGCTACGCCGCCGTTCAGCTTGCCTTCGGCGAAGTCAAGCAGGGCAAGCTGAGCAAGGGGGAGGAAGGCCACCTGAAGAAGGCTGGTGCCGCCCCGATGCGCCACTTGGTCGAGTTCCGCGACGAGAACCTAGGTGCAGAGAACGGGGAGGGCCCCAAGATCGGTGACGACGTCACCGTGGCAATCTTCGAGGCTGGCCAGAAGGTAAAGGTGTCCGGCATCTCGATCGGCAAGGGCTTCCAGGGCGGGATCAAGCGTCACAACTTCAGCCGCGGACCCGTTAGCCACGGTTCGCACAACGTGCGGGCTCCGGGCTCGATCGGAGCCAGCACGTTCCCGGCTCGTGTCTTCAAGGGTATGAAGATGCCCGGCCAGATGGGTAATAAGCGGATCACCCAGAAGGGGCTCGAGGTTGCCGATGTGGACGCCGAGCGGAACTTGCTGCTGATTAAGGGCTCGGTTCCGGGCTCGCGCAATGCCGTGGTTGAGGTGAGAACAGATGTCTAAAGCAGCTGTGCTCGGCAAGACGACCAAGGCAGATTTGCCGAAAGAGCTGTTCGACGAGCCCTTCCACCACTCGCTGGTAGATGAGGCCGCTCGCGCCGATCTTGCTGCTCGTCGCCAGGGTTCGGCATCGACCCTGACTCGCGGCGAGGTCGCGATGACGGGGGCCAAGGCCTGGCGCCAGAAGGGCACGGGCCGCGCTCGCGTGGGAGCGCTTAGTTCTCCGAGTCGTTTCGGCGGTGGCGTCGCCTTCGGGCCCAAGCCACGCCACTACACCGTCAAGGTCAACCGCAAGGCGCGCCGCAAGGCTCTGCGCTCGGCCCTCTCGACCCATGCCGAGCGGGACAGCGTGGCTCTACTCGACGCCGCTGCTTTCGAGACGCCCTCGACCAAAGCCGCAGCGGATGCGCTCGATAAGTGGGGCGCGAAGCGCTCAACACTGGTTGTACTCGCCCCCGAGGACATCGGTGCGGCGAAGAGCTTTCGCAATATCCCCCGGGTCCAAGTCGCCGAGGTCAGTGCAGTCGGTGTCGCCGACGTGATCGGTGCGGCCTCGCTGGTCGTTTCCGAAGCCGCGCTGGCGACTCTCAAGGAGAGGCTCGGCTGATGGACGCCCGCACCACGATCATCCGCCCGGTCGTCTCCGAGAAGAGCTACGCGCTAATCGGCGAGGGCAAGTACACCTTCCGCGTCGACGACCGCGCCCACAAGACCCAGATCGCCCACGCGGTCGAGGAGATCTTCAGCGTCAAGGTGGCAGCGGTGCGGACCGCCAAGGTGCGGCCCAAGCCGAAGCGCCGTGGCCTCAGCCAGGGCAAGACGCGGGGTTGGAAGAAGGCCGTCGTCCAGCTCGCCCCGGGTGAACGGATCGAGTTGTTCGAGGGCGCAGAGACTGCTTAGGGAAATAGGGATGCCAAACCGAAAAACCAAACCGACGAGCCCGGGACGCCGCTTCGCAACGTACCCGCTGCGCGAGCAGCTGACCGCTTCCAGCCCAGAGCGCAAGCTGACCGAGGGCCTACGCAAGTCCGGCGGTCGCAACGCGAACGGCCGCGTCACCGCACGCCACCGTGGCGGGGGCGCGAAGCGGCGTTACCGGCAGATCGATTTCAAGCGCCTTCGGGACGGAATTCCGGCAAAGGTCGCGACGATTGAGTACGACCCCAACCGCAGCTGCTACATCGCCCTGCTGCACTACGCGGACGGTGCCAAGAGCTACATTCTCGCCCCGTCGGCAATTTCGGTGGGGGACGAGGTCCAGTCTGGGCCCGGTGCTGATATCCGGCCCGGCAACGCGCTCGCTCTCGGCGAGATGCCGACAGGAACCATCGTCCACAACGTCGAGCTCACCGCTGGTCAGGGCGGCAAGCTCGGCCGTGCCGCCGGCACCGCGATCCAGCTGGTCGCCAAGGAGGGCGAGATGGTGACGCTGCGTCTGCCCTCCTCGGAGATGCGGATGGTTCGCGCCGAGTGTCGCGCCACCGTTGGCGCCCTCTCCAACGCTGAGCACCAGAACATCAAGATCGGCAAGGCCGGTCGCAACCGCCACAAGGGTAAGCGCCCGCAGACCAGGGGCGTGGCGATGAACCCCGTCGACCACCCGCATGGCGGCGGCGAGGCCCATCACACCCCCGGTGGACATCCGGTGACCCCTTGGGGCAAGCCGACACTCGGCTACCGCACCCGCAAGAAGGGCAAGCAGTCCGATCGCTACATCGTGCGCGGCCGTAGGCGCGGAAAGAAGAAGAGGTAGATGGGACGCTCGACCAAGAAGGGCCCGTGGGTGGAAGCCGCGCTGATGAAGCGGGTCTCCGCGATGAACGAGTCCGGCACCAAGCAGATGCTGAAGACCTGGTCGCGCAGCTCGACGGTCTTCCCGGACATGGTTGGCCACACGATTGCTGTCCATGACGGCCGCAAGCACGTGCCGGTCTTCATCTCCGAGTCGATGGTCGGTCATAAGCTGGGCGAGTTCGCGCCGACTCGCACTTTCCGCTCCCACTCCGGTACAGGCAAGGGTGATTAGCGTGGCCGAGGCGGCTCCGATCGTCGTTCGCGCCAGCTCCCGCTACGTGCGGGTGGCGCCCCGTAAGGCGCGGTTGATCGCTGACCAGGTGCGCGGCCTGCACATCGAGCAGGCGCGGGCGCTCCTTGAGTTTTCGCCTCGCGGGGCCGCCCAGGACATTCGAAAGCTGATCGAGTCCGCGGCTTCGAACGCCGAGAACAACCACGACCTTGTCGCCGACGAGATGCGGATCTCCGAGATCACCGTCGACGAAGGCCCGACCCTGAAGCGCTTCCGTCCCCGGGCGCAGGGGCGAGCCACGCCGATACACAAGCGAACCAGCCACATCGCGGTGGCCCTGAGCCCCGAGGAAGAGGACTGATGGGACAGAAGATCCATCCGGGCGGCTTTCGCGTCGGCTACATCCAGGACTGGAAGTCGAACTGGTTCGACGAGAAAGGCTTTGCCGATGTCCTCAACGAGGACCTGAAGATCCGCGAGCACATCGAAGGGAAGCTGGCTCACGCCGGTCTCTCGAACATCACGATCGAGCGTCACGGCGAGATCGCGGTGGACATCCACACCGCCCGCCCCGGCATCGTGATCGGCAAGTCTGGCAGCGAAGTAGATGCGCTGCGAAAGGACCTGCACAAACTGACCGGCAAGCCGGTCAAGGTGAACATCCGGGAGGTGAAGCGCCCGGAGCTCGACGCCAAACTGGTTGCCCAGTCGATTGCCGAGCAGCTCCAGAACCGGGTTGCCTTCCGGCGAGCGATGAAACGTGCACTCACCTCGGCAATGCGCTCCGGCGCACAGGGGGTCAAGGTGCAGGTATCTGGGCGACTTGGTGGCGCTGAGATGGCGCGGACCGAAGGCTATTCCGACGGCAGGGTACCCCTGCACACGCTGCGGGCCAACATCGATTACGGCTTCTTCGAGGCCCGCACGACGACCGGCCGCATCGGTGTCAAATGCTGGATCAACAAGGGCGAAGTGATGCCCGAGGGATTCCGCTCCGAGCAGCTGGGCGAGGACGAGCCGCAGGGCAGTAGCCAGCGCGGTGGCCGACCCGGTGGGGATCGCGGTGGCAGAGGTGGCGACCGAGGCGGACGCCCCGGCGGCGACCGCGGTCGCGGTGGCCAGCGTGGAGGTGGGCGTTAGATGTTGATGCCGAAGCGGGTCAAGCACCGCAAACAGATGCGTGGCCGGATGCGTGGCAACACCACCGGTGGCAGCACGGTCGCCTTCGGCGAGTACGGGCTGAAGTCGCTGGACCGCGCCTGGATCACCAATCGCCAGATTGAGGCTGCCCGTGTCGCGATGACCCGCAAGATCAAACGTGGCGGCAAGGTCTGGATCAACGTCTTCCCCGACAAGCCCTATACGAAGAAGCCGGCCGAGACACGGATGGGCTCCGGCAAGGGCAATCCTGAGGGCTGGGTTGCAGTGGTCAAGCCCGGCAAGGTGATGTTCGAGCTGGCCGGCGTACCCGAGGAGCTCGCCCGCGAGGCACTGCGCCTGGCGGGGCACAAGCTTCCGGTCAGGACCAAGTTCGTCAGGCGCGAGGGGGCCGAGGCCCAGTGAAGGGCTCCGAGGTGCACGACATGAAAGACGACGAGCTGATCGCGAAACTGATCGACGCCAAGCAGGAGGCCTTCAACCTGCGTTTTCGCCAGGCGACCGGTGAGCTGGAGAACACTTCACGGATCGGGGTTGCGCGGCGGGACGTTGCCAAGCTGTTGACGGTCGCTCGCGAGCGGGGGATCGACGTTGAGAAAGAGCTGAAGAGATGAGTGACGAGGAGAAGAAAGACTTGACTGACGAGACGCCCAAGGACGAGGGCGCAGAGGCCGCGGGTCCTGTCGCGGAGGAGGACTCCTCGTCCTCGCAAGCTGCGGGCGAGGAGCCCACCCCCGCGCCACCCGCGGAAGATGCGGCTGAGTCCAAGGACGAGACGCCCGAGGAGTCTTCTGACGCCCCTGAGGCTGAGAAAGCTGAGCCTGGCGCGGCTGAGGCGGAGCCCGCTGCCGAAGAGGCTCCCGCCGCGAAAGAAGAGGCTGAGCCGAATCCTGAGGATGAGCTTCCCTGGAAGGAGAAGCGGCGCCTCCAGAGGTCTCGCCAGCCGCATAAGGCTGGGCCGGCTCTCACGGTTGAGGAGAGGGCTACGAAGCGGGCCGAGGGGCGGAAGCTCAAGGCTGAGTCGCGGCGCAAGGAACGGGCTGCGGCGAAAGCTGGGAAGACCGCTGGTACCGGGACTCCTGTGGCCGAGCGTGACTCGGTTGCGGCTAAGACCCGGCAGGGGATCGTCGTCTCCAGTAAGGGTGAGAAGTCGATCACAGTGCGGATCGACATTGCCCGCCGTCACCCGACTTACGAAAAGGTCGTGCGTCGCTCGCGCACGCTGCACGCCCACGACGAGGGCAATGAGGCAGGCGAGGGCGACACCGTGCGCATCGTCGAGACGCGTCCGCTCTCAAAGACCAAGCGCTGGCGCCTGGTCGAGGTTCTGGAGCGCGCCAAGTGATTCAGCAAGAGTCGAGACTGAAGGTCGCCGACAACTCGGGCGCCCGCGAGATTCTTTGTATCCGCGTCAAGGGTGGATCCCACCGCCGCTACGCCGGTGTCGGTGATGTGATCACGGCAACGGTCAAGCAGGCGAGCCCGCAGGGCGGCGTCCGCAAGGGTGAGGTCGTCCAGGCCGTCGTCGTACGCACCAAGAAGCAGCTTGGTCGTTCCGACGGCACTTACATCTCATTTGACGAAAACGCCGCGGTGCTGATCGACCCGGCGAGCAACAACCCGCGTGGCACCCGCATCTTCGGCCCCGTCGCCCGGGAGCTGCGCGATCGGAACTTCATGAAAATCATCTCGCTTGCCCCCGAGGTCCTCTGATGTCCAGGCCTCTGCGCATCCGCAAAGACGATCAGGTGATGGTGATCGGTGGCAAGGACGCCGGTAAGACCGGGCGCGTGGTCCGGACCGAGCCGAAGAAGGAACGGGTCTACGTCGAGCACCTCAACATGGTCAAGCGCCACGAACGCGCGCGCTCGCAGGCCGATCTCAAAAACCCCCAGGCTGGCGGAATCGTTGAGAAGGAGGGGCCGATTCACGTCTCCAACGTGATGCTGCTCGACCCCAAAGACAACAAGCCGACGCGGGTCGGCGTGCGCCGCGATAAAGGCGGCAAGCGCGAGCGCTTCGCCAAGCGGAGTGGGGCGTCGTTCTAATGGAGGCAACCGTGGACGCGCAGTCCCAGGCAGCGCCGCCGCCGCGCGTGCGCGAGCGCTACGAGCAGGATGTCCTGCCGGCGCTGATTAGCAAGTTCGGATACTCGACTCCGATGCAGGCCCCGCGCCTGGAGAAGATCACCCTCAACATGGGGTTGGGTGAGGCCAAGCAGAACAACAAGATGCTGGAAGCGGCTCAAGAGCAGCTGGCGAAGATCGCTGGCCAGCAGCCCAATGTGCGCCGGGCCCGCAAGTCGATCGCCTCCTTCAAGGTTCGCGAGGGGATGCCCGTCGGCGTTTCGGTAACTCTGCGCCGGGCTCGCATGTGGGAGTTCCTTGACCGGCTCTGTTCGATTGCGGTGCCCCGCATCCGCGACTTCCGTGGGCTCAACCCGCGCTCCTTCGACGGACGCGGGAACTACTCGATGGGCGTCAAGGAGCAGTTGATCTTCCCCGAAATCGACTACGACTCGATCGACGAGGTGCGCGGTCTTGACGTGACGATCACGACCAGCGCCGGCACGGATGAGGAGGCTTTCGAGCTGTTGTTGGGCCTGGGTATGCCATTCGCAAAAGAGGGGCGGCCCGGCAAACCCGACGCCGATATCGAGGCGCAGGAAGCCGCCGAGGAGGAGAAGCGCAAGGAGGAGGCCCGCTTGCGTGCCGAGGCTGAGCAGGCAGCGCTCGAGCAGCTCAAGGAAGAGAACCCCGACGCATACGCAAAGCCAGAGGCTGAGGCTGAGGCCGGGGATGGAGAGCCGGCTGCCGAGGGCGACCAGGACGCCGAGAACACGGCCGACGAGGAGAATCAGGAGAATGGCTAAGACTTCGCTGAAGGTGAAGCAAGGGCGCAAGCCCAAGTACAAATCCCGCGCGTACAACCGCTGCCGCCGCTGTGGTCGGCCGCGTGCCTACTACCGCAAGTTCGGTCTCTGTCGCATCTGCCTGCGCGAGGCCGCCCACGAGGGGTACATCCCCGGTATGACCAAGTCCAGCTGGTGAGAGACGAAGAACGATGCTGACCGACCCGATAGCCGATTACCTGACCCGGATCCGCAATGCGCTTGGCTCCGGCCACGACGCGGTGGACATTCCCGCCTCGCGGTTGAAGATGGAGATGTCGCGGATCCTCAAGGAGCAGGGCTACATCGTAGATTTCGCCAAGAAGCCGGCAACGGTTGGCGAGGCGATCGAGATTCGGCTCAAGTACACCGAGGATCGCCGTCCTGTGATTGCCGGGCTAGAGCGTGTATCGCGCCCTGGCCGCCGTCGCTATGTTGACCACAAGCAGGTACCGCGTGTGCACGGCGGTACCGGCACGGCGATCGTCAGCACCTCGGTCGGCGTAATGACTGGCCATGAAGCTAAGGCGAAGGGCGTCGGCGGCGAGGTAGTCGCCTACGTCTGGTGATTTCACGATGAGTCGGATTGGAAGAAAGCCCATTTCCGTGCCCGAGGCCGTTACGGTCGAGGTCGGTCCTGGCCGCGTCGCGGTTAAGGGCCCCAAGGGCGAGCTTGCCCAGGTGCTCTCCACCGATATGAAGGTCGAGCAGTCCGACGGCGTTCTCACGGTTGATCGCCCGACCAACCGGGGCGAGCACCGTGCGCTGCACGGCCTCACTCGCAGCCTGATCGCAAACATGGTCGAGGGGGTCACCGAGGGCTTCGAGAAAAGGTTGGAGATCCAGGGCGTCGGCTACCGCGCCCAGCTCAAGGGCAAGAACCTGGAGCTGGCGCTTGGCTACTCGCACCCTGTTTCGGTTGAGGCTCCGGATGGAATCGAGTTTGAGGTCCCGCAGCCGACGGAGATCATCGTGCGTGGAATCGACAAGCAACTTGTCGGACAGGTCGCCGCGGACATCCGCAAGCGCCGTCCCCCGGAGCCGTACAAGGGCAAGGGAATCCGTTACCGCGGTGAGCACGTCGCGCGCAAGGTAGGCAAGCGCGCATGACCGTTGTCACCAAGAGGCAGGCCCGTCTGCGCCGCCGCCGCCGGGTCCGTGCCCGCGTGATCGGCACCGCGGAACGGCCCCGTCTGTCCGTTTTCCGGTCCAACCGCGGCGTCTTTGCCCAGCTGATCGACGACGGCAAGGGCCACACTGTCGCGGCCGTTAACTGGATCGAGCCGGACCTGCGCAAGCTCACCGCCTCCGAGCAGGCAAAGCGGGCGGGAGAGTTGCTGGCCGAGCGTGCCAAGGCGGCCGGAGTGGAGACTTGCGTCTTCGATCGCGGCGGCTACCAGTACCACGGTCGCGTCCAGGCTCTCGCCGAAGGAGCACGAGAGGGAGGGTTGGTCTTCTAGTCCGCTACCTTGGACCGCTGCTTATGAAGGGAATGGACACAACCAACGTCGAGACGGTCAGCCCGCGCGGCCTCGATCTACAAGAGCGCGTGATCGAGATCAACCGCGTCGCCAAGGTGGTCAAGGGTGGCCGGCGCTTCTCCTTCACGGCCCTGGTCGCGGTTGGCGACGAAGAGGGCGTTGTTGGGATCGGCTACGGCAAGGCGCGCGAGGTGCCGCTGGCGATTCAGAAGGGTGTCGAGAACGCCCGCAAGGACTTGATTCGGATCCCCAAATACGGGCAGACAATCACCCACAAGATCATCGGTCGCTACGGCGCCGGGCACGTGGTGCTGCGGCCGGCGAGCCCTGGTACGGGCGTGATTGCTGGCGGCGGGGTGCGGGCCGTGCTCGAGCTTGGTGGGGTCAAGGATGTGCTTACCAAGAGCATTGGTACTCAGAACCCGATCAACCTGGTCAAGGCGACTATGGACGGGTTGATTCGGTTGCGGCGGCCTGAGGAGGTTGCTGAGCTGCGTGGGTTGACTGTGGCTCAGGTGCTTGGAGTTGAGAAGAGCAATGGGGCGGTGACTGTCGAGGGCTCTTCAGACGAGCGCTCGCCGGCGGGGCCTGTCGCTGCAGGGGACCCACCGCCCCTTCCGGTCGCTAAAGCGTCCTCAGGGGCGGTCCCCCCTACAGCGCCACCCGCCGGAGGGGCGGCTGAGACCGCCGATGAGCCCCCGGTCGCTGGGGCTGAGTCCGAGAAGGCTCCGACTGAGACCCCGTCTGAGGAGCCGAAAGCTGAGGAGTCCGTGGCTACTGAGGGTGAGGCTTCGTGAGTGCGGTGAAGATCAAGCAGGTTCGGTCTGTCAACGGGGCCAACCCCAGCCAGAAAGCGACTCTGAAGGCGCTTGGCTTGGGTCGGATCGGGAAGGCTGTGGAGCGGAAGAGCAGTCCTCAGTTGGAGGGCCAGCTTCGGGTTGTCTCTCACATGGTTGAGGTGGATGGCTGATGGCTGCTGAGACGCCGCGGTCCGAGGAGATCGGGCTTCACAATTTGAGGCCGAAGCCTGGGTCGCGCAAGCCGCGTAAGCGGTTGGGGCGCGGCGAGGGCTCTGGGTTGGGCAAGACTTCTGGGCGGGGGCACAAGGGTGCTGGCTCAAGGTCGGGGTCCAAACGGAAGGCTGGCTACGAGGGCGGGCAGAACCCGATCCACATGCGGATGCGAAAGCTCCGCGGGCCGCACAAAAAGCAATCGATGCCGTTCGAGAACTTCCGCACGAAGTCGCAGCCTGTCAACCTCGCCGACTTGGAGGCGCGCTTTGACGAGGGCGCCGAGATTACGCCGGAGGCACTGAAGGAGAAGGGCCTCGCCAAGCGCTCCGATCCGGTCAAGATCCTCGCCCGCGGTGAGATCTCAAAGAAGCTGACGGTACGAGCACACGGCTTCAGCGCGGCAGCCAAGGAGAAGATAGAAGCGGCAGGCGGTTCCTGCCACACTCTGGAGCCGTAATGCTCCGGACTATTGCGAACGCCTTCAGCGTCGCCGACATTCGCAAGAAGCTTGCCTTCACCGCGGCGATGCTTCTGCTCTACCGGCTCGGCGCCTACATCCCCGCCCCCGGCGTGGACATCAATGCAGTCAAGGAACTGCAGGAAAACTTCGGCGGCGGCGGGATCCTCAACCTGCTCAACACCTTCTCCGGTGGAAGCTTCTCAAGGCTCTCGCTCTTTGCGTTGGGGATCATGCCCTACATCACGGCCTCGATCATCCTGCAGCTGCTGACCGTCGTCGTTCCCTCGCTGGAGAAGCTGCAGAAAGAGGGTGAGGTCGGACAGCAGAAGATCACTCAGTACACGCGCTACCTCACCGTCGGGCTCGCTTTCGCACAATCCTTTGGCTACGTCTACCTCTTCCAGTCCTTCGGCTCTGGGCCGGGCGGCAACAACTTCCTCGGCAATCTCAATGGTGGCAAGCTGCTGCTGATAGTGATCTCGCTGACGGCGGGTTGCACCCTGCTGATGTGGTTCGGGGAGCTGATCACCCAGCGCGGGATCGGCAACGGCATCTCGCTGATGATCTTTGCCTCGATCGTCTCCAGGCTGCCGCAGGGGATCCAGTCCTGGTGGGAAAACCCCGACCAGGTCTTCGTCGTGATGATGCCCTTCCTCGCCCTCGCGGTGATCGTCGCGATCGTCTTCGTCCAGGAGGGTCAGCGCCGCATTCCGGTCCAGTACGCGAAACGGGTGGTCGGGCGCAAAATGACCTCCGGCGGTTCGACCTACCTACCCCTGCGCGTCAACATGGCCGGCGTCATCCCGGTCATCTTCGCCGCGTCGATCATGGCCTTCCCGGCCACGGTCGGTCAGCTCCTAAACACCCCTACGGCGCTGGATTTCGCCTCCTTCTTCAGTCCAAGTGGCTGGGCCTACGTCGTCGGCGAGGTGTTCTTCATCGTCATCTTCACCTACTTCTACACAGCGGTCACCTTCAACCCGGTCGATCAGGCCGACAACCTGAAGAAGTACGGCGGCTTCATCCCCGGCGTGCGCCCGGGGCGCCCGACGGCGGAGTACCTTGATCGCATCCTCTCGCGCCTGACCTTCCCCGGCGCCCTCTACCTTGGCGCGGTGGCGGCGCTGCCGACGATCCTGCTTAGCCAGACCTCGGCCAACTTCGCCTTTGGCGGTACCTCGATCCTGATCGTGATCGGGGTTGCGCTGGAAACCGTGAAGCAGCTCGAGGCGCAGCTGATGATGCGCAACTACGAGGGCTTCCTCAAATAGGCCTCAGCCGGTGTCCGAGCTGAACCTAGTGCTGCTCGGTCCCCCTGGGTCGGGCAAGGGAACCCAGGGGGAGCGGCTACAGGACGACCTGGAGCTGCCCTACTACGCGACCGGGGACATCCTGCGGGCGGCTGTCCGTGAGGGGACCGAGCTGGGCCGTGCGGCTAAGGACTACATGGACCGCGGCGATCTGGTGCCGGATGATGTGATCGTCGGGATGATCGGCCAGCGGATCGACTCTGCCGAGGCCGATGACGGCTTTATTCTCGACGGCTTTCCGCGCACGGCGCCTCAGGCCGAGGCTTTGGCCGCGAAGCTCCAAGAGCTGGACCGGGAGCTGACCGCGGTGCTCTTGATCGACGTCGATGACGAGGAGGTGGTGCGCAGGCTGGGGGGTCGCCGCACGTGTGTAGAGAACGGTCACGTCTTCCACGTCGAGTTCAGCCCACCGAAGGAAGAGGGCGTTTGCGACATTGACGGCAGCGAGTTGGTCATCCGCGATGACGACAAGCCCGAGGTGATCCGCCACCGGCTCGAGCAATATCACGCGAAGACTGCGCCCCTGGTCGAGCACTACGATGGCCAGAGCCTGTTGCGGCGCATCGATGGAGCCTCGTCGCCGGAGTCGGTTGCCGAGGAGATCCGCCGAACTCTGGCGACACTGCGCCTCGAGGCCGACGAGGCCATCTAGTTTGTACGGGATGATCGTCAAGAAGACCCCCGCGCAGGTCGACGAAATGGCGATCGCTGGAGAGATCCTGGTTCGTTGCCTACAGATGCTGGCTACCAAGGCACGTCCCGGGGTCAGCACCAAGGAACTGGATCTGGCGGCGGAGAAGCTGATCCGCTCGCAGGGGGCCGAGCCGGCCTTCAAGGGCTACCGTGGCTTCCCCGCTTCGATCTGCGCTTCGCCTAACTCGATGGTTGTCCACGGAATTCCGGGCGGCGACGTGCTGAAGCGCGGCGACGTGCTCTCGATCGACGTCGGCGTGATCAAGAACGGCTGGGTCGCCGATGCGGCAATGACTGTTCCGATCGGCCCCATTGATCCGGGCGCGCGCAAGCTGTTGGACGTTACGAAACAGGCACTGTTTGCCGGGGTCGAGCAAATGCAGCCCGGCAACCGGCTCGGCGATGTCTCGGCGGCGATCCAGCGGGCGGTCGAGATTGAGGGCCTCTCGATCATCCGCACCCTGGTCGGCCACGGGATCGGCCGCGAAATGCACGAGGACCCGCAGGTGCCCAACTTCGGCACCCCTGGTAAGGGTCCACTGCTTGAGGAGGGGACGGTCCTGGCAATTGAGCCGATGGTCAACGCTGGCGGTCCGTTGGTGCGGATGGGCGATGACGGTTGGGCCGTCTACTCCGACGACGGCTCGCTCGCTGCTCACTTCGAGTTCACCGTCGCCGTCACCGCCGACGGCCCGCGCATCCTCACCCCCTGGCACGAAGACGCCTGAGCGCTACGCTGTTCATACGCGCCGTGTATTGACACTCTCGTTGTTGTTGGTTGCACTTGCGGTCCCGGGCGCCCATGCCGCCGCGCCGCAGCCCTACGGGACCAACGACGCTGGCGGCTTTCGCAACGTCCTCCCTCCGGGTGAGAACGGGCTCGACAACCTCTCGCAACTCTTTGCTTTCCGCGGTACTGGGGTGCTACCGCCTCATTTCGCCGATCAGCAGCCGCTCTACGAAAACCTCGTCTACGGAGCGCCGACTCTGACCGAAGCGGGGATCGCCAGCTATTACAAGGACGCGACCTTTGGTGTCCCCGCCAGCGAAGTCGAATCGACGATTGAACCGCGCCCGGGCGTGACGATCGTCCGCGACTCGGCTTACGGAATTCCGCACATCTACGGCACCACCCGCGCCGACACGATGTTCGGCGCCGGCTATGCCGGTGCCGCCGACCGGCTCTTCCTGATGGACGTCCTGCGCCACACCGGCCGCGCGGAACTAGCCTCCTTCCTCGGTGGCTCCAATGCGGGGTCCGACGCGAGCCAGTGGGGATTCGCCCCTTACACAGAAGCCGATCTCGAAAGGCAGCTTGCCGAAGCGCCGCGACTCTACGGTCAAGCTGGGCAGCAAGCGGTCGAAGATGTACAGAGCTACGTCGAAGGCATCAACGCCTACATCACAGCCGCCAATGCCAATCCCGCGCTGAAGCCGGCCGAATACTCGCTGCTGAGTAAGCCGATGGAACCGTGGAAGCCGACCGACGTGGTCGCGATCGCTTCGCTGATCGGCGGCATCTTTGGCCGTGGCGGCGGCAATGAGGTGGGCTCAGCCGAAGCCATGCAGGCCCTCGAAGCGCGCTTCGGACGCAAGGCGGGACGCAAGGCCTGGCTCGGCTTTCGCTCCAAGAACGACCCCGAAGCGCCGACCACGATCTCCAAGAAGTTTCCCTACGAGACACGCAGCGCCTTCGCCAAGCGGGGCCTGGCGCTGCCCAATCCCGGTTCGGTTCGCGACACCAAGATCGCTACCGCCTCCAGCGGGACCGTTGGCGGTGGTGGCTTTGGCGCTGCGATCCAGCGCTCACTCACCGAAGGAGCGCATGCCTCCAATTGGGAGCTGGTTTCGGCCAAGAACTCGGCCACCGGCCACCCGATTGCGGTGATGGGGCCACAGGTGGGCTACTTCGTGCCCCAGATCCTGATGGAGGAGGACCTGCATGGTCCCGGCATCGATGCTCGCGGTGCCGCCTTCGCCGGGGTCAACCTCTACGTCGAGTTGGGTCACGGTCGCGATTACGCCTGGAGCGCGACCACGGCGACGTCGGACAACGTCGACACCTTCGCCGAGGTGCTCTGCCGTGACAACTTCCATTACCTCTACCGCGGCAAGTGCAAGCCGATGGAAAAGCTCGAAAAGTCAGAGAGTTGGACGCCCAACGCGATCGACTCGACCGAAGCAGGCACGCAGACCCTGACCTCCTACCGCACGGTGCACGGCATCGTCTTCGCCCGTGGAAAGGTTGGCAAGCGCAAAGTCGCCTTCGTGCACCAGCGCAGCACCTACTTCCACGAGGCCGACTCGGTGATCGGCTTCGGGCAGCTGAACGAACCCGGATTCGTCACTGGCGTTTCCGGGTTCAAAAAAGCGATCTCTAACATCAACTTCCTCTTCAACTGGGCCTACGTCGATTCCGAACACATCGCATATGCCCTCTCGGGCGCGATGCCGCAGCGCTCGCGTGAAACGTCGCCTGACTTCCCCATCCTCGGCACCGGTCAGTACGACTGGAAGGGCTTCAAGCCGGCGACGCAGACCGCCGAATATCTGCCCTTCTCCAAGCATCCCCAGGCGGTTGACCCTGCCTATCTGGTTTCGTGGAACAACAAGCAGGCCCCCGGCTGGGCTGCGGCTGACGACCAGTACGACTACGGGCCGTTGCACCGCGCGCAGATGATCTCCGACAAGGTGCGTGCTGGCACCAAGGGCAACAAGAAGATGACGATCGCCCAGCTGGTCAAGGCGATGGAGGAACCGGCGACCCAGGATCTTCGCGGGTACCGTTTGCTGCCGACGATCTTCAAGGCGATTGGAAAGCCGAAGCAGTCTGCGCTTCGCAAAGCGCTTACGACGCTTCGTACCTGGCACAAGGCAGGTGCGCACAGGCGGGATCTCAACCGTGACGGATCGGACGAGGAAACCCCCGCGATCGAGCTGATGGATGCCTGGTGGCCGAAGCTGGTCGAAGCAGAGTTCAAGCCCTCGCTGGGCAACAAGTCGTTCGAACGCCTGCAGGTCATGCTCAAAATTGGCGACCACACCGGTGGCTCTCCGGAAGCCCCGGACTTCTTCGATGGCTGGTGGGGCTACGTCTCGAAGGACCTGCGCGACCTCTTCGGCCCCAAGCCGAAGGCGCCCTTCAGCCGCGCTTACTGCGGCAAAGGCTCAAAGGCCCGCTGCCGCCGAGCCCTGCAGCGCAGTCTCGGTCAGGCGCTCAAGGTCACGGCTGCGGAGCTGTACGGTGGCGGCAACGGCAAGTGTGCCGCCGACCCCCAACCGGCCTGCTTCGACCAAAACCGGCCAACGGTCACCTCGGGCATAGAACTGGGTCCCTTCCCCTTCCAGAACCGGCCAACGTTCCAGCAGGTCGTGACGCTGACCCAGAGGTTGCCGCGATAGGGGTTGGTTGGGGGCGGCGTCGGTACCCCCTTCCCAAAACGCGCGGCGGGAGCCGCGCTTGAGTGTTTTGGGAAGGGGGTACCGACGCCGCTGCAAGCGTTCCGTCTCGCTCCAACCTTCGCAACCGAGGCGCCTCCGGTCGAATCGTCCCGGGCTTCAGGCACGCGACGGATCCGAGAGCGCGCCTGGGGCGCGGGTCGGCTGGAGCTGGCACTCCGCATTCGAAGCTTCTCCGTTCTCCGGGACGTGTTGGAAGAGAGGCTGTGGCACTCTCCCCAAAACACTCAAGCGCGGCTCCTGCCGCGCGTTTTGGGGAGAGTGCCACAGCCTCTCCTACCCACCCCGCCCCGAGGCACGCTCCTTGCTATCTTTCCCGGTCGGCCCACTGGGCCGAAAGTTCGTGCCTGCCTGCCCGACTCCTGGGGCATGCAGGAGTCCTGTAGTCGATACGAGACCCGGAGCGATGAAGGTCAGAGCTTCTGTAAAGCCGATGTGCGAAAAGTGCAAGATCATCCGTCGCCACGGCGCGGTTCTCGTGATCTGCCAAAACCCGCGCCACAAGCAGCGGCAGGGCTAGAGGCGAGGCAGAAATGGCACGTATCGCAGGAGTCAACGTCCCCGTCGGCAAGCGCGCCGAAATTGGGCTTACCTACATCTTCGGGATCGGGCGGTCCACCGCCCAGAAGATCCTCGAGGAGGCCAAAGTCGATCCCAATACTCTGGTCAAGGACCTGACTGAGGACGAGGTGATGCGCCTGCGCGAGGCGGTCGAGCAGCGCGAGGTGGAGGGTGATCTGCGGCGCGAGCAGTCCCAGAACGTCAAACGGCTGATGGAGATCGGCTCCTACCGCGGCCTGCGTCACCGCCGCGGCCTCCCGGTTCGCGGACAGCGGACCAAGACCAACGCGCGTGGCCGTAAGGGTCCGCGCCGGATGAGCGTCGCCGGTAAGCGCAAGGCGCCGCAGCCGAAATAGGGAGAGAACGTGGCAGCTGCAAAAAAACCCGCCAAAGGGCGCTCACGGCGCCGCGTCAAGAAGAACGTCACCTACGGGCAGGCGCACATCAAGACTTCATTCAACAACACGATCGTCACTCTCACCGACACCGAAGGCAATGTGATCGCTTGGGAGTCGGCTGGCTCGGCGGGCTTCAAAGGCTCGCGCAAGTCGACGCCGTTCGCCGCTCAGGTGACGGCCGACGCCGCCGCCAAGAAGGGCATGGAGCACGGCCTTGAGAAGGTCGAGGTTTTCGCCAAGGGTGCCGGTTCCGGGCGTGAGACCGCGATCCGCTCTCTGCAGGCCGCCGGTCTCGACGTCACTACCGTCAAGGACGTCTCGCCCCAAGCTCACAACGGCTGTCGTCCGAAGAAGCGGAGGCGTGTCTAGATGGCTCGCGATACCTCACCACAGTGCAAGCAGTGTCGCCGCGAGGGTCAGAAGCTCTTCCTCAAGGGTGAGCGCTGCTTCACCGACAAGTGCGGCGTCGAGCGTCGCTCTTACCCGCCTGGCGAGCACGGCCGCGGGCGCATGCGCCAGTCCGAGTATCGGGTTCAGCTTCGTGAGAAGCAGAAGACGCGCCGCTACTACCAGGTGCTGGAGAAACAGTTCCGCGCTTACTACGACAAGGCTTCGCGCCAGGATGGCGTCACCGGCGAGAACCTGTTGCGCCTGCTCGAGTCGCGTTTCGACAACGTGCTGGTCCGTCTCGGCTTTGCCGCCTCGCGGCGCCAGGCTCGCCAGCTGATCCGTCACGGCCACTGGCTGATCAATGGCCGGCGCGTCGACATCCCCTCCTACCAAGTGCGTCCCGAGGACGTGATCTCGATCAAGTCGAGCTCAGCCGCCGGAGACACGATTCGCAAGGCAACGGAGCTCGTCTCCACCGTGCCAGCCTGGCTGCAGGCTGACCACGACTCCCTTACGGCTAAGGTCCTGCGCTACCCCGAGCGCGCGGAGATCTCGGCCCCGGTGCAGGAGCAGCTGATCGTCGAGCTGTACTCCAAGTAACCGGACCCTTTTCTGAACACGCATACGCAAGGAACACATGACCACTGATTTCCAGGTCCCTCGCATCACCTCCGAGAAAGTGGACGACCGCCGCGGCACGTTCACGATTGAGCCCCTTGATAAGGGCTTTGGCTACACCTTCGGCAATAGCCTCCGTCGCGTTCTGCTCTCTTCCCTGGGCGGCGCCGCGATCACCAGCGTCCGCATCGAGGGCGTCGCGCATGAGTTCTCCACCGTGCAGGGTGTGAAGGAGGACGTCACCGACATCATCCTCAACCTCAAGGATCTCGTTGTCCGCATGCACACTGACGCCGACGAGGTGGAGGCCCCGTTGGTCGCCACCGGTCCCGGCGAGGTCAAGGCGAAGGACATCGACCTGCCCTCAGGGGTCGAGATCCTCAACCCCAACGCGCCGATCGCGACGCTGGAGAAGAAAACCAAGCTAGAGGTTTATCTGACGATCGGCCGCGGCCGCGGCTACTCGCCTGCCGAAGAGAACAAGACTGAAGAGCAGCCGATCGGCGTAATCCCGATCGACTCGATTTTCTCGCCGATCCGCCGCGCCTCTTATTCCGTGGCCACGGCGCGTGTCGGTCAGCGGACCGACTTCGACAAGCTGACGCTTGATCTCGAAACCGATGGCTCGATCGAGCCGGGAGCTGCGTTGCGTGAGGCCTCCGAGATCCTGATCAAGAGCCTGGCGATCTTCACCGACGCCGACCGGGTCGAGGAGCTGACTGCGCGCGATCCAGTCGCGAACCATGTGCCCGATGCGATTCCCGGTTCCGCTGGAGATGGTGTGGCAAGTGCAAACGGCCTCGACGAGATCCTGATCGAGGAGCTCGAGTTGGGTGTCCGCTCCTACAACTGCCTGAAGCGTGCCGGGGTGCAGACGGTCGGCGACCTGGTTCGCAAGACGCGCTCCGAGCTGAACGCGATCCCGAACTTCGGGCAGAAATCGATTGAGGAAGTAATCGAGACGCTGCACGCCCGCAACCTCGACCTTCAGGGAGACTGAGCGAGAGCTCTGAATCAGCGATGCGTCACCGCAAGAAGCGCAACAAGCTAAGCCGCGACGCGGCACATCGTGAGGCACTGCTCTCGAACCTCTCCAAGCAGCTGATCGAGCACGAACGAATAAAGACCAGTCAGGCGAAGGCCAAGGCAGTCAAGCCTGAGGTCGAGCAGCTGATTACGCTTGCCAAGAAGGGTGGGCTGCATGCTCGGCGCCAGGCGCTGGCTACGTTGCACAATGACAAGTTCATTGTGCACAAGCTGTTTGAGGAGGTTGCGCCGCGGTATGTCGAGCGGCCGGGGGGGTATACCCGGATCGTCAAGCTTGGCCCGCGGAAGTCCGACTCCACGGAGATGGTTTTCCTCGAGCTGGTGTAGGTGGGGGAGGGCGGGGAACCACCCGCCCTGACAAATCGCGAGCTAATTAGCTCGCGATTTTGAGTATCCGCCAGTTCGGGTGGTTCCCCGCCCTCCTTATCCAGCGTTGTAGGAGACCGACTCCAAGTACAGGCCGTGGGGCGGGGCTGTGTCGCCGGCAGACGATCGGGGTGCGCCTTTGAGTAGAGCTTCGAAGTTCGGGATGGATCTGCGGCCTGAGGCGGTTTCGAGCATGGTGCCGACTAGGACGCGGACCATGTTGCGCATGAAGGCGTCTGCAGTGATGTGGAGGCTGACTATGTCGTCGTCGGTGGTCCAGCTTGCGGCGAAGATGTCTCTCTCGAAGCGGACGTGGTCGGTTTGGGTGGGGGTGAAGGCAGTGAAGTCGTGGGTGCCGATTAGGGATGCGGCGCAGGCGTCGAGGGCGTTGCGGTCGAGCTTGTGGGGCCACCAGAGTGATCGTCCTTGCTCGAAGGGGCTCGGGGTGGGGCGGACCAGGACTCGGTAGCGGTAGGTGCGGGAGGTCGCGTCGCGGCGGGCGTCGAAGCCGTCGGTTACGGGTCCAGCTGTGGTCACGGCTATATCGCCTGGGCCGACTCCGTTCAGTCGCCGTGCCAGATCCTCTGGGACCTCCGTCTCGGTCACGAAGCTCGCCACCTGGCCTTGGGCGTGGACGCCCGTGTCGGTGCGCCCGGCGACTGTCAGCTCGACCGGTGCGCGCAGGATCGTTGCCAGTGCGGCCTCCAGCTCTCCTTGGATCGTTCGCAGGCCGGGTTGTTTTGCCCAGCCACGGAAGCTAGAGCCGTCGTATTCGATGTCTAGGCGGACCGTAGTCACTTGCCGAGCAGGCTCAGCAGGCCGGGTTCGTCGAGGATCGTCGTCTCGTATTTCTCGGCTTTTGCCAACTTCGAGCCGGGATTCTCGCCGGCGACGACGTAGTCGGTTTTTTTCGAGACAGAGTTGACGACTTTGCCCCCGGCCACCTTGATCAGGGCGGCGGCCTCCTCACGGGTCAGCTCGGGCAGGGTGCCGGTTAGGACCAGGGTCTTGCCTTCGAGGGGTCCGCCAGTTGTGCGGCGTTCTGAGGGGTCTTGCTCAAGACGAAGTCCCTTGTTCTTCAGCTTCTCCACCAGCGCCCAGGTCGGCTCGTCGGCTAGGGACTCAGCGATCTGTACCGCCATGATCGGGCCGACGCCCTCGACCTCCTCGATCTGCTCTGGGTCGGCGCTGTGCAGGGCGTCGATCGAGCCGAAGTGATCGGCGAGGGCCTCTGCGGTGACGTAGCCGACGCCGGGCAGGCCGAGGGCATAGAGGACATGCTTGAAGGGACGCGAGCGAGAGACGTCGATCGCTGCCAGAAGATTGCCGGCGGATACATCCCCGAATCCGTCGAGGCCTGCAAGTTGCTCTTCGTTCAGATCGTAGATGTCGGCTACGTCCGAGATCAATCCTTCTTGCAGGAAGCGCATCGCCTGCTTCTCTCCTAGCCCGTCGATATCCATTGCGCCTTTGCTGACGAAGTGCTTGACGTGCTGGAACGACTGCCCGGGACAGCCCGACCGATTGGGGCAGATCGTGAAGACCGAGTCCTCGGGCTTGACCGTGGGCGTTTCGCATGCCGGGCATTTGGCCGGCGGCTTGGGTTTCGCGGCGCGTCGCTTGCCTTTCTCCTGGCGCTGGATCAGCGGAGCGACCACTTGAGGGATCACATCGCCGGCGCGCATCACCACGACCTCATCGCCTGGCCGCACATCCTTGCGGGCGAGGTCCTCCTCGTTGTGCAGTGTCGCGGTGGAGACGGTGACACCGCCGACGTGGACCGGCTCCAGCATCGCGAAGGGGACCAGGTGACCGGTGCGGCCGACGTTCCAGACAACGCCGAGCAGCTTCGTCGTCGCCGTCGTCGGTGCGAACTTCCAAGCGATCGCCCAGCGCGGCTCGCGGCCGACGACGCCAAGCTCGCGCCAGAGTGCCCGCTCGTCGACCTTGACGACGACGCCGTCGATCTCGTAGTCGAGCTGATCGCGTCGCTCCTCCCACCAGTGGCAGCGTTTGACCACCGACTCGATGTCGGGATGGTGGCCGGTATCGGGGTTGACCCTGAAGCCGCGCTTGCGTAGCCACGTGACCTCTTCACTGTGCGTGGCAAGATCGAGACCGCGGGCGGCGCCGATGCCGTACGTCCAAATCGAGAGCGGCCGTTCGGCGGCCAGCGCTGGGTCGAGCTGGCGGATCGAGCCGGCTGCGGAGTTGCGAGGGTTGGCAAAGGCCGGCTCACCCGCCTCCGCGCGTCGTTCGTTCAGCGCCTTGAAGTCGGCGATCGGCAGATAGACCTCGCCGCGCACTTCGACCAGCGGTGGGGCGTCATTGATGCTCAATGGGATCGCGCCGATTGTGCGCAGGTTCTGGGTGACGTCCTCGCCGATCCGCCCGTCGCCGCGCGTTGCGCCACGGATGAGCATCCCGTCTTTGTAGGTGAGCGAGATCGCCAGGCCGTCGATCTTCGGCTCACTCGTATAGCTGAACTCGGCGGCGCTGATGTCAAGCCGCTTGAGGTGATTGCGAATGCGCGTCTCCCAGGCGCGCAGCTCCTCCTCGTTGCGGGCGTTGGCGAGGGACAGCATCGCCTCGGCGTGCTCGACCTGTTCGAATCGGTCCAGAGGCGGCGCACCGACACGCTGCGTGGGAGAGTCCGGGGTGCGCAGCTCAGGGTGATCGGCCTCGATCGCGCGCAGCTCGTCCAGGAGCGCGTCGTATTCGTCATCGTCGACGATCGGGTCGTCGAGGACGTAATAGCGACGGTTGTGCTCTGCCAGCTCGCGCCGCAGATCCGCAGAGCGCTGTTTGGGCCCGGTGGCGCTCACACCGACGTGGGCGCGCTCGCTGCCAGCATCTCCTCGAAGTCCCAGCCCCGCAGCCGCTCCAACCCGCCGTGGTCGGTGAGGTCGAAGTGGATCGGCGTGACCGAGATGCGCCCGCTGGCCACCGCGTTGAGGTCGGTGCCTTCGATCTCCTCGTAGCCGGGTTTCCAGCCGTAGATCTCATAGTGGCGTCGGCCATCCTTCTCGCCGATCAGTTTCAGCTCGTCGTTGTAGATGCGCTTCCCGAGCTTGGTCACTTCGATCCCCTTTGGTTCCCCGGCAGGGCAGTTGACGTTGATCAGGGTCGCCTCGGGCATCGGTTGGTCGATCAGCCGTCGTACCAACTCGGCCGTGAAGGGCGCCACGGCGCCGAAGGCGAAGCGGCCGCTCACGTATCCCATGCCGCCACCCGAGGACTGCTGGGATACCGCAACCGCAGGGATCCCGAGGACGATTCCCTCGAATGCGGCTGCAACTGTCCCCGAGTAAGTGATGTCGTCGCCAAGATTGGCGCCGTGGTTGATCCCGGAGACGATCAGGTCGGGCCGGTGGCCGACTAGCCCCAGCTCGGCGAAGCGGACGCAGTCGACTGGGGTGCCGTCTGTCGCGTAGCCCTTGTCGCCGTCGTCGAACTCGACCTCCTCGACGCTCAGCGGCGAGCGGGTGGTGATGCTGCGCGCGGTGGCGCTGCGGTTCGAGTCCGGGGCGATCACGTCGACCTCGACCCCGTCGATCTCGCGCAGAGCCCGGCGGGCGGCCTGGAGACCGGGGGCTGTGATCCCGTCATCGTTGGTCAGCAAGACTCGCATCGACGTCGATTCTAGGCGTCAGGGCGGGGCACCACCCGCTCTGACAAATGCCGGTCTAATGAGACCGGCATTTTGAGTATCCGCCAGCTCGGGTGGTGCCCCGCCCTGACGCTACGGAGCGACAATTTGCACTTGTGGCTCATTCTGCGCGCCACGTGTGAATCGACCTCTGGTGGGATCCCGGAATGGCGCTTGCTCAGATTGGACCGATGACGACAGTGTTCGAGGCGATTGCAACCGCCGCGAGCGCAGGCGTAGTTCTCGGCAGTTTCACGATGGGGGTTACAGGATTGGCTCTTGGATGGTCCAAACGGGAGATCGGACACCGCGCGCTTACGGATGGCTACATGGGCGGCATTGCCGGGGTGGCCGTTGCATTTTTTGACCTGGCTATCCGATACGCTGTATGAAACGATTTGTCTGCGATAGGGGCATGATTATGAGCGGGTTCCGCTACGCGAATATCGGGTTGGCGGTGGGAATTTCCATCATGGCGGTGGGGGTCCTTCTCTTCAAGGACTCAAGTGAAGCGGCCATGCAGGCCGTTGGGATGGTCGGGTTCTTCTCGTGTTTTGTCGTCTTTCACTTCCTTGACGAGCGGGCAAAACGACGGAAACGAAAGGAGCCTCAGTAAGAGGCGATTTCGGCGGCGATCAGGTCCTGCTCCAGGTGGGCGAGGCTGAGGTTGCGGACGCTTCCCATCAGGATTGAGAAGATCATGACCTTGCCGTCGCGGTTGAAGCAGTAGCCGGAGAGGTTGCTGACGCCGGTCAGGGTGCCGGTCTTGGTGCGGCAGCGGCCGTAGGCGGCAGTGCCGTGCATGCGGTCGGCGACCGTGCCCTCGTGGCCGGCAAGGGCCATGTCCTGGATCAACTCTTCGCCCGCCGGGGTGTGCCACATCGTCTTTAGCAGGCCGACCACTTGTATTGGCGAGGCGCGGTTGGAGCGGGTCAAGCCGGAGCCGTCGACCGCGTGCACACCCGAGCCGTGGGCGCGGGCGAAGCGCTCCACCACCGCGGTGCCGGCGGCCGTTGTGCCGGCTCCTCCGAAGCGCGCCCCCAATAGCTTGATCAGCATCTCGGCGAAGAAGTTGTCGGAGTAGACGTCGGTTGTGTTGACGATCTCGGTCAGGGGTGGCGATTCCACGCTCGCGATCTGTATGGCCTGAGGCGGCGCCTCCCCCAACGCGACACTTACCGGGACATCGATGCCGGCACCGCGAAGGGCCCGCCCCAGCGTCGAGGCGGCAAGCTTGGCCGGGTCCGCGGCAAAGCCGCTCCCCCCAGCGCCGTTAAAGCCGGAGTCGAAGGAGAGGCCCGATAGCGGGCCGATGTAGGGGCTGGTCGCATAGCCGGAATCGGCTACCCCGCGCAGGCGGTCAAAGATGCTGTCGTCAGCGTAGAGGCGTCCCGTGATCGCGCGGATGCCCGCCTGCCAGATCCGGCTCTTGAGGAGGAGCAGGTTGGTCCCGAGGCCGCCGAGGTAGCGGTTGTAGAAGGCGGGCGTGCCCAGGGCGGGGTCGCCCCCGCCGACGAGGTAGAGGCTGCCGTGGAGGACGCCGTTGTGATCGATGGGCCCGTCGGCTAGGACGTTCGTCTGGATCCGGAAGTCGGGGCCGAGCCGCGCGAGGGCGGTTGAGGTCGTGAACAGCTTCATGTTTGAAGCCAGCGGCCTCCTTCGCCCGGCCGTACGGGTGCAAACTGGCTTGTCGGTCTTTCCGTTGAGGACGAAGAGTCCGCTGGCGCTGCCTCCGCCATGCACCAATCGCGCCCGCAAGTTGGCGCAGAGCTGCGCCTGCGTCGTCGCTTGCGCTTCCGTTGAGACCAGCAGAAAGGCAAGCAGCGCGCAAATCGCGGCAAAGAGTGCCGGGGGTCGCCTCACTGAGTGGGATAATGCATGTTTATGGGCAAAGTTGTGGACATAGAGGCGCAACCGCGACGGCGCCGAGGCCGTAAACGCCCCTCCAAGACCGCTCTCGTCCTCGGCGGCGGCGGCTTTACCGGCGGCGTCTATGAGATTGGCGCCCTTCGTGCCCTCGACCTGCTCGCGGTCAACAGCACGATCAACAACTTCGACGTCTACGTCGGCACCAGCGCTGGCTCCTTCGTCGCCGGCATGCTCGCCAATGGCGTCACTCCCGACGAAATGATGCAGGTGATCAACCGGCGAATTCCCTCGGAGCTGGAGGATCTCAACCTCGGCAAGGTGCTCAAGCCCAACTACCTGGGCTTCGTGCAAAAGGCGGCGATGTTGCCGCTGCGCACGCTGGAGTTGGCGCGCAGCCTGGCTGGGATGGGCGATTTTTCTGCGATCGACATCGGCGTTGGGCTCGCCGAGGCGTTGCCGGCTGGCTTCTACTCCAACGACGGCGTTGCCGACTACGTTGCAGGGGCCCTCTCTGGGGACGGTCGGATCGACGACTTCCGCTTGCTCGACAAGGAGCTCTACCTGACCGCCACCGATCTCGACACCTGCGAGCGGGTCGTCTTCGGCGAGGAGGGCTGGAACGACGTGCCGATCTCGAAGGCGATCCAGTGCTCGACAGCGTTGCCGATCGTCTACAAGCCGGTCGACCTGAAGGGCCGCCAGATGGTCGACGGCGGTATCCGCTCGACTACCAATGTCGATATCGCGGTCGAAAAGGGTGCCAAATTCATCATCGTCGTTAACCCTCTCGTACCTTTTGTCAACGATTTTGAGAAGACGATTCCAACGGTCTTCGGAACACGGGTGCGGCGTGTCTCTGACATGGGCCTGCCGGCGATCGCTAACCAGACCTTCCGCCTGATCGCCCATGCCCGTCTGCACGAGGCGGTGGCCCGCTGGGAGGAGAAGTACCCGGGCGTCGACATCATCCTGGTCGAGCCCGAGCCCAACGACGAGCTGATGTTCGGCACGCCGATCATGGACTACTCGCGGCGGCTGAAGATCGCCCGCCACGGCTTCGAATCGGTCACCGCGACCCTTGCCAAGGACTACGACCGTTACAAGGAGATCGCCGACCGGCACGGCCTCGAGATCTCCGAGCGTCGGGTGCGTCGGGTAGTCGAGCGGGCCGCCGAGGAGGAGTCCGAGCAGAGCTCGGCATGGAGACGCGTGCTCGAGCAGACCACCTCAGCGCTCCTGCGTCAATCCGGCGAGGCCTCCTAAGGCGGCCAAGGTCACGCCTGCGGGCTGTGTTCAGCTCGCGTAGAGCTGCTCGATCTCGTGCTCGTGCTTGCTGACGACGACCGCGCGCTTGACCTTTAGCGTCGGTGTCAGCTCGCCGCTTTCCTGCGAGAGGTCCCGTGAGAGGATTGCGATCTTCTTCACCTGCTCGACCCGAGCGAACTTCTCGTTGATCTTTTCGCGGTGGGCTTCGAGCGCGGCAACGATCTCGGGATTCGTCGCCAACTGCTCGGGATCCTCGGGCAGGCTGTGCTCCTTGGCGTAGGCGACGGTCTCTTCGGGGTCGAGGGTGACGAGGGCGACGAGGTAGGGCTTGCGATCGCCGACTACGACGCACTGGGAGACCAGCGGGTGCTGCTTGATCTCGTTCTCGAGGTTGGCGGGGGTGATGTTCTTGCCGCCGGCGGTGATGATGATGTCCTTCTTACGGCCGGTGATCTTGATGAAGCCGTCCTCGTCTACCTCGCCAATGTCGCCGGTGTGTAGCCAGCCGTCGACGATCGCCTCACGGGTCGCCTCCTCATTCTTGTAGTAGCCCTGGAAGACGTTGGGCCCCTTGACCAGGATCTCCCCGTCCTCGGCGATCCTTATCTCGCAGCCCGGGAACGGCTTGCCGATCGTGCCGACCTTGAAGTCGTCTGGGGTGGAGATGGTCGCCGCAGTCGAGGTCTCAGTCATCCCCCAGCCCTCCAGCACGAGCACGCCCGCGGCGTCGAAGAAGCGCAGGATCTCGGGGTTGATCGGCGCTGCGCCGGAGACGGCGAGCCGCAGGTTGCCGCCGAAGAGGCCGCGGATCTTGGAGAGGACCTTCTCGTCGGCAAACTCGTAGCGCTTGCGCAGCAGGAAGCCTGGAGTGCGGCCGGCGCGCTCGGCGGCGCGCATCTTCTCGCCGACCCCGATCGCCCAGTTGAAGACCGTCTTTTTGAGGCCACCGACTTTCTCGATGCCGCTGGTCGCTGCGGTGTAGATCTTCTCGAAGATGCGTGGCACCGAGGGGAAGTAGGTCGGCTTCAGTTCGGCCAGGTTGGGGAGGATCTTCAGCGGGTCGCCCTCCCAGTAAGCGAGGGTGGCGCCGAGGTCGAAGCTGCCGAGTTGGATCAGCAGGGCGAAGGAGTGGGCGAGGGGGAGGTAGAGATAGGTGAGGTCTTCGCCTTCGATGACGCTGTTCTCCTGGACCATGTTGAGCATCGCCCGGTAGTTGCCGTGGCTGATGATGCAGCCCTTGGGCGGGCCGGTGGTGCCGGACGTGTAGATGAAAGTGCAGACGTCCTCGGGGGCGACAGACTTCCAGCGCGCCTCCCACTCGGCGGCCTCGCGCGATGTGCCGCGTGCGGCGAGGTCGTCGAGCGATATCGCGTCGTCGCTGGAACCGGTCATCCGCACCACGTGCTCAAGCAGCGGCAGACGATCGCGCACGGCGCGGATCTTCTCCATCTGCTCGTCGTTCTCGACGATGACGACCTTGGCGTCGGAGTTCTCCAGCACGTACTGGCACTCCTCCGGCGAGTTGGTCTGGTAGATCGGCACGACCACAGCACCGGCGGAGAGCGCGGCGAAGTCGGCGTAGGTCCACTCGGGCCGGGTGTTGGCGAGGATCGAGACCTTGTCGCCCTTAGCGACGCCGAGGTCGATCAGGCCGAGCGAGAGCGGGCGGACGGTCTCCAGTACCTCGTTAAAGCTGCGCTTGACCCACTCGTCGTCCTGCTTGAAGCAGACGGCGGGGGCGTCTCCGTAGACCTTGGCCGAGAGCGGCAGTAGATCCGCCAGCGTGGCCGATTTAGTTCCCCGCTCCATGCGGGGGTGAGTCTAGTTAAAGAGCTAGCCAGCGCGGGCTTCGTGTCGCTGTGGCTGGCTGGGCATGCTGCGCATCGAGGTCTGAAAGAGGGTTTTGTCGATGCGGCCGTGGAAGATCGGAATGCCCATCTCCACGCATTTGCCGATCACCTCCTGCCGCTTCATGTGGAGCTCCTCGGCAAGTTCGGACGGGGTGAGGTGATTGGCCACGGCGGACCTCCCTTGATCGTTGAAATCGGGTAGTTGAATATTTACCCCTGACGGCGGACGTGTCAAACGAATCCGCGCACGTTGCGGGGATTCGGCCCGGGGTCGAGAGTCGCGATAATGGCCGGGTGCCCGCGACTGCCGAGAGCCCAGCCGATCCCGCGGAGGTGCCGATCCCGCGGCGAGGCCGGATCTGGATCATCCTTGCCCTCTTCCTCGCGGTCCTGGCACTCGGCTACGCGCTGGTTGGAATCGCCACCCAAAAGGCGGGCCGCAGCGTCGTCCACATCGCCGGCATCGCCGAAGCGCAGGAAATCTTCGGTGGGGTGCCACAGGAAGGCGACCGGCTCGGCTCCTCCGATGCCCCGGTCTCGATCCAGATTTTCAACGACCTGCAGTGCTCAAGCTGCCGCGAAGACTTCCTCAATACGATTCCCGGCCTGGTCGAAAAGTACGCCCGTCCCGGGGATGTAAAGCTGCTCTACCGTCACTACTCGGTCAGCGAAAGCCCCCAGGAGCTCGGCTTCTATGGCGCCGAGGCGGCAGCGCAGCAGGGTTATGGCTGGCAGTACACCTACCTCTTCTTCCGCAACCAGAACGAAGCGAAACGCTTCGGGATCGACCAGCGCTTTCTCGACTCGGTGGCGGGCGGGATCGAGGAACTGAACGAGCCCGAATGGCTGGAATACCTCGAAGACGAAGGCGGCTCCGACGGCGCGATCAGCCACAAGCTGGATGGCTACGAAGAACTGGGGACGGGTCTCGGTATCCGCACCCGCCAGGCGGCGATCGTTAGTGGCCCGAGCGGAACCCGCACCCTCCAGGACGGCCCGAGCCTGCGGCAGATCGAAGCCGCGATCGAAGCGGTCCAGTAGTCACCGGCCCTGTTCTGGGATAATCGTCGCCTCTCGGGGCGTGGCGCAGCCTGGTAGCGCGCACCGTTCGGGTCGGTGAGGTCCCCGGTTCAAATCCGGGCGCCCCGATGAGCAGCACTACCTATTTTTAGGTACATTAATCGTAATGCGCCGCTTGCTGCTCTTCATCGGACTATCGATCATTGGCGTGGCCGCTTTGTCCCCGGTTGCCTTTGCCAAGACGCCTTTCGGCCACCCGTGCACGGTGCAGGCCGATGGGGTCCGCTTCTGTCCTACCACCGACGGTTCTGTCGGGAAGACCATCGACGGAGTGCCCTCCTTCGATGGAGTTCCGCTCGATGTCGACGTCACCCTGCCGCCCGCTGGGACCGCCAGCCCTTATCCGACCATCGTCATGTTGCACGGCTATGGCGGCGAAAAGACCGACTTCGAGTCGACCGACCCCGCGGGCGACGGCTCCGTCACGTTCCACTACAACAACGACTACTTCGCCCGCCAAGGTTATGCGGTGGTCAACTACACCGCCCGCGGGTTCGGCCATTCCTGCGGTGGCGGGCCGACCGGCTACCACGCGGGCTCGTGCGGCCAGGGTTACATCCGCCTCGCCGATACCCGCTACGAGGCCCGCGACACTCAGTACCTGCTTGGGTTGCTCGTTGACGAGGGCTTCGCCAAGCCCCACGCGCTCGGGGTCACCGGAATCTCCTACGGCGGTGGCCAGAGCATGGAGCTCGCCTACCTCCGCGACCGCATTCGCAAGCCGGACGGGAGCTTCGCGCCTTGGACGAGCCCTAAGGGAAAGTCACTCTCGATAGCCGCGGCGTGGCCGCGCTGGCCCTGGTCGGACCTGGTTGATGCGCTGCTCCCCAACGGGCGCTTCCTGGACACGCAGGTGGCCCCGCCCGGGCAAAGCCTCGAACCGGTGGGAAGCCCCATATCCAGCTACGTCGCCGGCCTGTACGCTCTCGGCAAGACGACCGGCTACTACTGCGGAGACGCTCCGGCGAGCACGCCGTGCACGAATCCCGACGCCGATCTGACCGGTGACTTCGCGCTCGTCAACGCCGGTGAGCCGCCCAGCCCGCTTGCCGTGGAACGGCTGGCCGAGATCTACGCTCACCATCAGGCCTATGGCCTGTCCGGCAGGCCGGCGCCGCTGCTGATCGAGAACGGCTGGACCGACGACCTCTTCCCACCGGAGCAGGCGATCCGCGTCTACAACCAGGCAAGCGGAAGCAGCCCCGTCAGCCTCCAGTTCGGCGACCTCGGTCACAGCCGCGGATCGAACAAGCCGACCGTCAACGACGCGTTCAACGAACAGGGCGCCGCTTTCTTCGACCGCTACCTGCGTGGCGGTCACGGCGGCCCGGCGGCCGGCTCAGTGACGGCCTACACGCAAACCTGCCCTGCAACCGAGCCCGATGGTGGTCCTTACAGCGCGGCGAGCTACGGCAAGCTACACACCGGCGCAGTCTCCTTCGGCTCGGCGGCTGCCCAGCTGGTGGCGGCAAGCGGAGACCCGGTCACGAGCGCCCAATTCGACCCGATCGGCGGGACTACCGACGCCTGCAAGACGGTTACGCCGGCCCCGGTGATCGGAACGGCAAGCTATCTGCAGCCGGCCGGCGCTGGCTTTACGATGCTCGGATTGCCAACCGTCAAGGCGATGGTCCAGACCGTTGGCGAATTCGGCGAGCTCGGCTCAGCGCTATTTGATGTCGCCCCAGATGGGAGCGAGCGCCTAGTCACGCGTGGCGCCTACCGCCTGACCGCCAACCAGAGCGGCCCGATCACCTTCCAGCTGCACGGCAACGGCTACGCGTTCGCTGCCGGGCATACGGCGAAGCTCGTGCTGCTCGGCAGCGATGCTCCCTATCTGCGTCCCAGCAATGATCTCGCCTTCACCGTGCAGGTCTCCAATCTGACGGTCAGCCTGCCGATCGTCGGCGGCTGAGCGCGAAGACAGCGGCCCGTTGGGTCGACGAATCGTCTGCTCCCCCCGATGGGCGCGACTTTTGTCTGCGCGAAGGGTCACTCTGAACAGATGCGTAGAACCCTGCTCATTCTCGTGACCGTGGTGCTGCTGGCGTTGGCGCCGGCAGCAGCGGCTACTGCACCGTTGCAGGTCGTACCGCGAGGGTTCATCGGGATTTCGCCGCAGGGATCCACCGATAGCTCCGACTACGAGTTGATGCAACTGGCGGGAATCGAAAGCGTGCGGCTGCCGATGGTCTGGGCTTCGATCGAGCCGGATGTCTCCAACCTCGACGATCCGAACTGGTCTGCGTTCGACGTTCAGGTCGAACGGGCAGCCCAGCACGGGATCAGGGTCTTTCCCTTCCTCTGGGGCACGCCCGAATGGGTCTCGCCGTACCCCAGCGCTGAACCCGTTGAAAGTGCTTGGCAGCGCTACGCGTGGACCAGCTTCCTTCGCGAAGCCGTCCATCGCTACGGGCCGAACGGGGAGTTCTGGAAAGAAAACCCGGACCTGCCGCGCACCCCAATCCGCAAGTGGGAACTCTGGAACGAGGAGAACATCGTCACCTTTTCCCACCGGCCCAATTCGGTCCGCTTCGCTGCGTTTGTTCGTATTTCTGGCCGCGTGCTCCACCACGCCGACCCCGGCTCGAAGCTGATCCTCGGCGGCTTCTTTGGCCGGCCTCTTCAGATCCCCCCCAATGTGGCCTCGGGGGACTTTCTCTCGCGCCTGTATCGGGCACGGCGGGTGAAGCCCTTCTTCGACGGCGTGGCGCTTCATCCATACGTAGCCCAAGCGGGGGCGATGCGGCCGCAGATCGAAAACCTGCGCCGGATCATGCGCGTCCACAACGACGCCGAGACGCCGCTCTACGTGACCGAGTTGGGCTGGGGATCGGACAGCTTCGAGTCACGTTGGGAGCGCGGGCCTTATGGTCAGGCGCGGGAACTCGACCGCGCCTTCGCCATGCTCTCAGCCAACCGGTGGCGTTGGCACGTTGGCGGCATCTGGTGGTTCTCTTGGGTCGATGCCTCCGGCGCCTGCCAGTTCTGTGATTCCGCCGGCCTGCTCACCGAAGCCCGCGAAGCGAAGCCGGCCTGGTACGCCTTCAACGCCTGGACCGGTGGCGACGCCGCCACTGTGCCGCGCGCCTCCTTCTGAGCGCTGTGATGGGAGTCGCACGGCCCCGGGTTGGGTGTCCGTCGCGCTAGGCTCCGATCCAGGCTTTTGTAATCGACCAGTCCGACCAGAGGAGACGCCAGATGGCCTTTTCGGTTCCCGACCTTCCCTATGCATATGACGCGCTCGAGCCTCACATAGACGAGGCGACGATGCGCGTGCATCACGACAAGCACCACCAGGCCTACGTGGACAAGGCCAACGCCGCCCTTGAGGGGACCGAGTGGGCCGACCGCGAGGTCGAGGACGTGCTGCGTAGCCTTTCCAGTCTGCCCGGCGAGGTTCAGGGCCCCGTCCGCAACAATGCCGGCGGCCACTACAACCACTCCCTCTTCTGGCAGATGCTGAGCCCCGATGGCGGCGGCGAGCCCGGCGGCGACCTTGGTACGGCGATCGCTGACACCTTCGGCTCGTTCGACTCCTTTAAGGAAGAGTTCAAGGCCGCCGGCATCGCCCGCTTCGGCTCCGGCTGGGCCTGGCTGGTCAAGGACAGCTCCGGCCTCGCGGTCGTCTCAACCCCGAACCAGGACTCTCCCGTCTCCGACGGCAGCGTCCCTCTGCTTGGCTGCGACGTCTGGGAGCACGCCTACTACCTGAAGTACCAGAACAAGCGCCCGGACTACATCGACGCCTTCTGGAACGTCGTCAACTGGGACTACGTCGCGCAGCGCCTCGCCGAGGCGGGCTGAGCTAGGGCGCCACGGGAGCTCTTGCGGGTCGCGCGGCCTCGGGTAGGTCGCGCGGCTCGGCCCCGTCCTTGGGCGGAATCAGGCTCATCGCGTGCTCGGCCTTGGCGGTGATCGTCAAGCTCGGGTTGACGCCGGGGTTGGCCGGAATCGCCGCACCGTCGCAGACCAGCAGGTTCTCGTAGCCGAAGACGCGATTACCGGCGTCGACTACGCCACTGCTCGCGTCGGCGCCGACGACGGCCCCGCCGAGGATGTGGGCGGTTGAGGGGATGTTTCGCACCGACTCGGTGACTGCGCTCTGGGCGACGCCTCCGGTGCGCTTGGCGAACCAGCGGGCGACCTGCTCGGCAGCCGGGATGTAGGTCGGGTTGGGCCGGCCTGGGTCCTGCTCGGTTTGCAGGCGCACGCCGCGCCCGAACAGCTTGCGCTTGGGCCGGAAGTGCATCGCCGCGTCGACCGTTTGCATCACCAGCAGGATCACTGTGCGCTGGGACCAGCGGTGGGGGATCAGCATCCGCACCGTGCGCAGGGGATGGCGGAGGATCGCGGCCAGCCACTTGATCGGACGGCTCAGTTTCGTCCCCGGTCCGGTCATCGCGGTGAAGGTGCCGGCCATCGCGTCGCCTCCCTGTCCGTATGTGACGACCTCGATGTGGGTGTCGGGGTCCGGGTAGATGCTCGAGGTGATCGCGACCGAACGGCTGAAGTCGCGCTCGTCGTCGGGGGCGGTTACCGACTGGATCGACTCCGAGTTGGTGCGGACGAGGTCACCGAGGCGGTCGGAGATGTGCGGCAGGGAACCGCTGTGGCGGCAGTTGGCGAGTAGGTTGTTGGTGCCGAGGGCGCCGGCAGCGATGATCACGCCACGTGCGGTGGCGGTGCGCCGCTTCTTGCGCAGCCACGAGCCCGAGCGCTCGCTCGTGATCTCGTAGCCACCGGAGCCGTCGGCGGCACCGAGCGGGCGGATATCAGTCACCTGGCGTTCGGGCTGGATCTGCACGCCGAGCTTCTCGGCGAACCAGAGGTAGTTCTTCATCAGCGTGTTCTTCGCCCCGTGGCGGCAGCCGACCATGCAGCTGCCACAGCGCATGCAGCCGGTGCGGTTTGGCCCCTCACCGCCGAAGAAGGGGTCGGAGACCTCAACGCCGGGCTTATCGAAGAAGACGCCGACGCGGGTGTTGGTGAAGGTGTCACCGACGCCGATCTCCTCGCCGTATTCCTGCAGCAGCTTGTCGGCGGGTCCGATCCCTTCGTACTCGACCACGCCGAGCATGCGCTCGGCCGTGTCGTAATGCGGGGCCAACTCGCGATTCCACTCGCCCAACTCGCTCCACTGCGGGTCGCTGAAGAAGGCCGGGCGGGCGCGGTAGAGCGTATTGGCGTAGCCAAGGCTGCCGCCGCCGACGCCGCTGCCAGAGACGATGAAGACGTCCTTGAAAAAGGTCATCCGCATCACCCCGCGCATGCCGAAGCGCGGGAACCAGAAGTAGCGCCGCGGATGTTTCAGGTTGGACTCGGCGAAGTCCTCGTCGCGGAAGCGGCTGCCGCACTCCAGCACTGCGACCTTGTAGCCCTTTTCGGCCAACCGCAGGGCCGAGACCGAGCCCCCGAAGCCGGAGCCCACCACGATCCAGTCGAAATCATGTTTCACGGCGTCCCCGCGGGCCTAAGCCTCGCCGGGCTCCAACGGGCGGAAGTCAGAGGTGCGGGCACCGCAGACGGGACAGAACCAGTCCCGAGGAATCTCCTCGAACGCTGTCCCCGGTGGGATGCCGCCATCGGGGTCGCCGATCGCGGGGTCGTAGATGAACCCGCAGCTCTCGCAGATCCAGAGCGTCGCTTCCGTGGCCGTGGTCATACCGAAAGCTTAGAGAGCTCAGCCTTTGAAGCTAACCGAGACCGGTTCGCGATCCGAGGCGTTTTCGATCTCGAAGTACTCGCGCGCGGTGAAGCCACCCTGGTTGGCGATGATCGAGCCCGGGAACTGCTGGATCGAGGTGTTGTAGGACTGGACGTTGGAGTTGTAGATCCGCCGCGAGGCCTGGATCTCGTCCTCCAGCTCGGAAAGATTGCGGCTGAGCTGCTGGAAGTTCTCGGTGGCGCGAAGGGTCGGGTAGTTCTCGGCGACGGCCTTCACGTCGGCCAGTGCCTGGGTCAGCTTCTGCTCTGCCTTGGCGGTGTCCTGGACGCTTTGGGCAGCCATTGCCTCGGCCCGGGCCTGGGTCGTCTTCTCGAATGTCTGGCTCTCGTGCTCGGCGTAGCCCTTGACCGTCTCGACCAGGTTGGGAACGAGGTCGTGGCGGCGCTTCAGCTGCACGTCGATCCCGCTCCAAGACTCGTCGACCCGGTTGCGCGAGGCGATGATCGAGTTGCGCTTGGCGATGTAGTAGAGGACCCCGATCACGATCAGGACCACCACCACGATAAGAACGACAGTCATTGCGATCATCCTACCCCCAACTACCGGCGACGGGCCTGAAACGTCCACTATTTGGACGGTTCAGGCCCGTCGGCCGTAGGATCGCTCGGCGATGGGAGCCAAGCAGGAAGCGCAGGAATGGGCCGAGACCGTGCGGCGCTACGGCGAGCGGCACGAGCTGACATACGAGCCGGTGGGGGGGATCAACCCCAAGGACGGGCCGGTGGCGCTCTGCGTGGGCGGGACGAACCGGCTCACCGGGCAGCTGGCCGAGGGCTTCTGGGGCTCCTGTTGCGACGCCGATGAGAAGGAACTGGGCAGCCTCTTCAACAAGGCGGTGCTGCCGACCGCGCTGCTGGCCAAGGCCCACATGCCCGATCTGGCCCAGGTCGTTCCCGCCTTCAACGTCGAGTCGATCGAGGGTCACGAGGTCGTCACCCAGCGCTTCGCGCGCAAGGTCGAGTTCGAGTCGATCGACTTCAACAAGCGCTTCCTCGCCACCGTGCCGAGCGAGTACGACCCAGTCGCTCTGCGTGAGCTCTTCAGCCCCGGCTTCCTCGAGTGGACGACGACGATGACCGGCGAAGTCGACTTTGGCATCAACGACCGCCAGCTCTGGTTCCTTTGGCACCTGGGCGAGCGCATTGAGGAAGAACTAAAAGCGGTGCTCAAAAACGCCGGGCAGCTGTTCAAGCGCTTGCAGGGTGAGATGGATGAGTCCGGTATCCACACCTATCCACCGGGTCCATGGCATGCGGGCCTTGCCCCTTTTCCCGACGCGAAGGCTTAGGCCTGATAGTCGGGATCACCGGGAAGGACAACCCGGTGCTCGTCTGGTGTGCCGACTACCTTTGGCAGGATCGGCTCCACGGCCCGATTGCGATGCGCTTCCATCGCTTCGTCGGAGGTGCCAAAGGGGAGCAGCGATTCAAGTTGTTTGACTGTCGGGAAGGCGAGGGCGAGCTCGCCGGCTGCCTGGGCTTCCAGTGCTCGGGTTGGCTCGAACCAGCCGGCGTCGGTGGTCTCCACGCCGTCTGGTTTGGGGGGTGTGTGAGCTGGCGCAAGGGCAAGAAAGAACCAGGCGTCGAAGCGCCGCGAGATGACCTCGGGCGTGATCCAGCGGGAGAAGAGGACCAGCTCCTCCTCCGGGGCCAGCTCGATCCCTGCCTCCTCCGCGAGCTCCCGAATCGCGCAGGCTCGGTAGCCAGCCTCGTCCTCGCCATCGCCGGGATCGACCGCACCGCCGGGAAAGACCCACACCCCGGGCATGAACCTCGCCTCTTCGGTCCGCTTTAGCAGCAGCACTTCCAGGGCCCGATCCCGGTGCTTGCCCCCCCGCCTCAACAGCACTACCGAGGCCGCCGGCCGCGGAACGGCGGGCTCGCCGAGGTTCGGCGCCTCTGCCGGGCCGCGCTGTCTCTCCTCCATCGATCCACCATATACGGGCGTATCCGACATTTACCCCAGCCGGGTGTTGTCAATGTCGGCTACATGTCGAGAGCGCGCTCGCGGCGGGCTCGCACCCAGGTTCGGTGGGCGAGCCAGGCAAGGAGAAAGATCAGGGCGAGTGGTGCGATGACGGCCAGGCCGAGGACGGCGACGCCACCGGCGATGGCGAGGATGCGTCCGGCCTCGTGGAGGCCGTCGCCAATTCCCCAGGCACCTCCGGTGCTCCCTCCGCCGGAGGAGTCGCCGGTCTCGATCCGCAGCGACACGCGCGAGAGGTTGGCGCGGCGGCTCAGGTCCGCGAGGCGGGAGCGAAGGGCGGCTGCTCGGGCGCGCTCCGAGCGGAGCTCGGCTTCGACCGCGGCGCGCTCGGCGTCGGTCGTCGTCGTAGCGAGCTGGGCGAGCAGCCCGTCGATCTTCGCCCGGGAGTCCTGCAGCCTTTCGCCGACGCCGATCGTCGGCGCGGTTATGTCCTGGGTCGACTCGTGCCGCGAGCGGACCTCGTCGATCACCGAGAAGGCGGCAAGGGTGTCGCCGACCTTTCCACTGGGGATCAGCAGGTCGAAGTAGGCGCCGGCTTCGCCCGCCGCCCCATCGCGGATCGACGAGTGCAGGACGATCCCGTCGGCAGCGTGGACGGCATCGAAGACCTTGGCGGCGTCGCTTCGCACGTCGGCAGGATCCGCGCCGAGCACGACCTGCGACGAGCGTTCGATGTTGCGATGGCGGGCGTGGGATGCGAATGGACCGGTGCCCCCTGTGCTCGAGGGCAGGGAACGTGCTCCCGTGGCTGCGGATTGGCCCAGGCGCGACTCTTTGCTTTCTGTCGGTGGCGCTTCCGAATACTGGATTCCACTCGAGTCGTTCGCACTGACCCCACCGTTTGCGTGCTTTGACTGGCGCTCGGCTCCCGCACTCACTCCAGCCGACCTCACGGGCGAGGCGATTTCGTCTGGCATCTTCGCTCGGAAGGACAGGGTTGGGCTCGTGGCCTTATCCGACGTCGCGATGATCGTGGTTGCGACCACAAGTGCGGTCAATGCGAAGGCGCCGGCCGGCACCAACAGCCGTCTCGGCGCTGTGGTCCGCAGCCGCGTGGTCGCCTGCTCGAACAGGCTTGCGGAGCTGCCCTCCCGACGCGGAAAGCCCACCTCCGCTCGCCTGTCCAGCTCCGCGGTGAACTCCGGCCGCGGCGAGGGCCGCAGCGCTTGCAGTTCGGCGGTCAGGTTGAGATCGTCTCTATGGAGCTCCATCGCATGCCTCCCTCAGCTTGGTGACGACTCGGTGCAGCTTGGTGCCGGCGTTGGACTCCGAGATCCCGAGGACATCCGCGATCTCGGCGTTTGAGAGGCCGGCGAAGAACTTGAGCGCGACCAACTCCCGCTCGCGGCCGTCGAGCTTTGCCAGGGCGGCGCTGAGGACGAGGCGCCGTTCGCTGCGCTCCACGGCTTCGACCGCAGCGAGGTTCTCCGCGTCCTCCGGATCGGTAGCCAGCTCGGCGTGCCGGCCGCGGCGCCTCAACTCGTCGAGCGCGGCGTTGCGAGCGATGCCGAACAGCCAGGCGCGGCCGTTGCCCCGCTTCGGGTCGAAGCGGGAGCGCTTGCGGTATGCGCGCTCGAAGGCGGTTGCGGTGACGTCCTCGGCCGCAGCGGGATCGCGCAGCAGGCCCGCCGCGTAGGCGTAGACGTCGTCGCGATTGGAGCGGTAGAGCTGGTCGAAGGTCAGCTCCATCTCGTGCGGGGCGTCGGCGGTCGGTTCGGCGAGAGCCTGGCTCACGCCCTTACTACGGGCGAGGCCAGGATCCGTCACAGGCGAGTCAGGCCGCTTGGGCCATCTGGGCCGCCTGGGGGCGGGCGCAGGCGGCGCGGATCGATTCGGTGGTGATCTCGACCAGGCGGCGCAGGTCGCTCTCGGAGATCGAGAGGGGAGGCATGAGGACGACGACGTCGCTGAGCGGTCGGATGATTGCGCCGCGCCCCCGTGCCTCCACGGCTACGCGGTGCCCCATGCGCAGTGCCGGGTCGTGCTCGCCGAGGTCGATCCCGACCATAAAGCCGCGGTTGCGGATCTCGGTTACCTCGTGCATCGTCTTGACTTCGCCGAGCAGTTCCTGCAGCAGGGCGATCTTCGCCTGTAGGCGCTCGATCGTCCTCTCGCTCTCGAAGGCGTCCAGGCTGGCCAGAGCGGCGGCACAGGCAAGCGGGTTACCGGTGTAGGTGTGGCCGTGGAAGAAGGTGCGGTACTCCTCGGGAGCGCCGAGGAAGCCCTCGTAGATCCGCTCGGTCGACAGCGTCGCCGCCAGCGGCAGGTAGCCGCCGGTCAACCCCTTGGCGAGGCAGAGCAGATCGGGGGCCACGTCCTCCTGCTCGCAGGCGAACATCGTGCCCGTGCGGCCGAAGCCCGTCGCCACCTCGTCGCAAATAAGCAGCACGCCGAAGTCGTCGCAGAGCTCGCGGACCGTGCGCAGGTAGCCGGGCGGGTGGATCAGCATCCCGGCGGCGCCCTGGACCAGCGGCTCGACGATCACTGCCGCGATCTCCTCTTCGTGGGCGGCGAGGACCCGCTCGAGGTCGGCGGCATCGCCGGGCTCGGCGGCGTGGGTTCCGAACAGCAGTGGGCGGTAGGTGGAGTGGAAGAGCTCGATGCCGCCGACCGAGACCGAGCCGATCGTGTCGCCGTGGTAGGACTCGCGCAGGTGGACGAAGGAGGTGCGCCGTGCGTGCTGCCCGCCGCGCTGCTGCTGGTATTGGAAGGCCATCTTCAGGGCGATCTCGACTGCGGTTGAGCCGGACTCCGAGTAGAAGACACGCGCGAGCCCGTCCGGCGCCAGGTCGGCCAGGCGGCCAGCAAGCTCGGCCGCGCCGGGGTGGGAGAGGCCGAGCATGGTCGAGTGCGCGACCTTGCCAAGCTGGTCTGTCACCGCTGCGTCGATTCCGGGGTGCCGGTGGCCATGGACGGTGCACCACAGCGAGGAGACGCCATCCAGATAGCGACGGCCCTCGTCGTCTACGAGGTATGACCCTTCGGCGCGCTCGATTATCAGCGGCTCTTCTTCGCCCCAGCCTCGCTGCTGGGTGAAGGGGTGCCAGAGGTGGTCGCTGTCGAGCTGAGCGTAATCGGCTGGCATCGGGTAGAGCGACCCTAGCCCGCAGTCCGGCGGTAGCGCCCGAGCGTGTGGCTTGACACACAAACCTCTACATCGATCTATGTAATATCAATCAATGGCGGAGCGAGGAGCACCACCGAAGGTCCCGCCCCTGCGGCGCAGGGCGCTGCACGCGGTCCGCTCGCTGTTCACGCCGCTCCTGCCCGACGACTATCTCGAGCTGATCAACCCCCTCTGGTCGACGCGCGAGCTGCGCGGGCGAATCGAGCGCATCGACGCCGAGACGCCCGATGCGGCGACCGTGTTGATCCGCCCCGGCTTCGAGTGGCCCGGCCACCTGCCCGGGCAGTACCTGCGGATCGGCGTCGTCGTCGACGGCATCCACCACTGGCGCGCCTACTCGCTGACCTCGGAGCCCGATCGTTCAGACGGATGCATCAGCATCACGCCGAAGCTGGTCGAAACGGGCAAGGTCTCCCCTTATTTCGTCCACAAGGCCAGGCCGGGGGATGTCGTCCGGCTCGGCGGCGTCGAAGGAACCTTCGTGCTCCCCAGTCCGCCGCCTCGCAAGCTTCTTTTCATCAGCGCCGGTAGCGGGATCACGCCGATCATGAGCATGCTGCGCAGCCTGCACCGCAGCGACTCGCTGGCTGACGCGGTCCACGTCCACTCCGCCCGCGAGGTCGAGGGAGTCATCTTCGCCGAGCGCCTGGGCGAGATCGGCGACGCCCACAAGGGCTATGACCTGCACCTGCAGATCACCGGGGAGGAGGGCCGGATCGGCCCCGCCGACTTCGACCGGCTCTGCCCCGACTGGCGCGAGCGCCACGCCTTCCTCTCGGGCCCGGCGGCGATGCTCGACGCGATGAGTGAGCGCTGGGAGCGGGACGGCGATCCCGGGCTGCTCCACATGGAGCGTTTCCAGCCGGTGATCGGCGGCGAGCCCGGTGACGGCGAGGGGGGCCTCGTGAGCTTCGTCAAGAGCGGGGTGGAGGCGAGCTGCGACAGCGGCACGCCGATCCTCGTTGGCGGTGAGGAGGCGGGTGCCACGCTGCCCTTCGGCTGCCGGATGGGCATCTGCCACACCTGCGTCGGCCGGCTCTGCAAGGGCGAGGTGCGCGACCTGCGCACCGGCAAGGTCCACGGCAGCGAGGGAGAGATGATCCGCACCTGCGTCAACGCCCCCGAAGGGCCGATCGAGATAGCGCTTTGAACCGACGAAAGGAAGACGATGAACGCAACGACTGTTGAGGTCGAGAGCCCGCTCGCGCACCTTTCCGAGGAGCAGCTCGAAGAGCTGGCTGGCGAGCTCGACGAGATCCGCGACCGGACCTTCGCCGACCTCGGCGAACGCGACCGGCGCTACATCGAGAGCATGATCGCGATGCAGCGTCGCCTCGCGGTGATGGGCCGGGTGTTGCTGCTCGGGGCCCGCTACCGCCCGGCCAAGATCGCCGGCACGGCCGCCCTCTCGATGTCGAAGATCCTCGAGAACATGGAGATCGGCCACAACGTCCTGCACGGGCAGTGGGACTGGATGAACGACCCCCAGATCAACTCCTCGACCTGGGACTGGGACACGGCCTCGACCGCGGAGGCCTGGAAGCACTCGCACAATTACGTCCACCACACCTTCACCAACATCCTCGGCAAGGACAAGGACCTGGGCTACGAGATCATGCGGATCGACCCGCAGCAAAAGTGGCACCCGGTCTATCTCGCACAGCCGCTTTACAACCTGTTGCTGATGGCCTTCTTCGAGTGGGGTGTGGCCCTGCACGACCTCGACTTCGAGGCGATCCGCAAGGGGCGCAAGTCAAAGGCGCAGGTGAAGCGCGAGCTGGCGGGGATCCGCGAAAAGGCGAAGAGCCAGATCGTCAAGGACTACATCGCCTGGCCGCTGCTGAGCGGCCTGGCGATGGCCGCGCTCGACGCGGGTCTGGAGGCACGCGGCGGTGGCAGGCGCCGCGGCGGGCTGGCCGGGGTCCTGAAGCGCGCCCTCGGCGGAGGCCGGAGCTCCTACCGGGCGGCGGCCTCGGCGAACGCGACGGCGAACATCGTCCGCAACGTCTGGGCCTACGCGATCATCTTCTGCGGCCATTTCCCCGACCAGACCCACACCTTCAAGCCGGAGGAGGTTAAGGACGAGAGCCCCGGCGGCTGGTACGTGCGGCAGCTGACTGGGGCGGCGAACATCGAGGGCAGCCCGCTCTTCCACGTCGCCAGCGGCAATCTCGGCTACCAGGTCGAGCACCACCTCTTCCCGGACCTGCCGAGCACCCGCTACGCGGAGATCGCACCGCAGGTGAAGCAGGTCTGCGAACGCTACGGCCTCCCCTACAACAGCGGTCCCTTCGGGCAGCAGCTCGGGATGGTGCAGCGGACGATCCTGCGGCTAGCCTTTCCCGGTGGCGCGGCGCGCCCCAAGCCAGGGGCGTACCGGCGGGAGGACCACCCCGCTCTGTGAGTAGAGTCACAAGAGCAACTATTTCGCTCGCGGAATAGTTGCGATTGTGCAAGTATTACTCGTATGCAAGCGAGTCAGTTCGAGGCGATCATCGAGAAAGTCAACGTCCCAGAGGTCGGTGAGGGGGCGCAGGAGACCGCGGCGCGGATAAGCGCCCTTCTACGCCACCTCTTTCTCTACGACCGCGGCAACCTGCTGCGGGTGATCGAGGAGAGCGGCCTCTCGATGACCCAGTCCAAGGCCCTGCTGGAGCTGGGCGGGCTGGGCGAGACGACCGAGGCGCGCCAGGTCAGCGATCTGGCCGAGGCGCTCGGCGTCTCGGTTCCCTCGATGAGCAGGGCAGTCGACTGCCTAGTCAAGAAGCGACTCGCCACCAGGGTCGAGGACCCTGAGGATCGGCGGGTGCGACGGATCGCGATCACCGCTAGGGGCAAGAAGCTCGTCGACACCCTGATGGTCGTGCGGCAGGCTGGCATGGAGACCTTCGCCGCCAGCCTGACCGCCGCGCAGCGGCGCAAGCTCGACACCGCGATCGACTCGCTGATGGACAGAGCAGACATCGCGGAGGCATACGAGCATCTGAAGGGGGTGGGCCCCGCTTGACTCGCTACCGCCACCTGATCACTGATGACAACCGCAAGTGGTGGACGCTGGGAGCGATGTGTTTCGCGCTGTTCATGATCATGCTCGACAACACGGTCGTGAACGTCGCCCTGCCTTCGATCCAGCGTGACCTCGGCGCCTCGATCTCCGGCCTGGAGTGGACTGTCAACGGCTACACGCTCTCCTTTGCCGTGCTGCTGGCGACCGGCGGGCGGCTCGGCGACATCTTCGGCCGCCGTCGCATGTTCCTCTTCGGCGTCGTCATCTTCGCCCTCTCCTCGGCGACGGCCGGGTTCGCCGTCAGCTCGACCGACCTCGTGATCAGCCGCGTCGTCCAGGGCATCGGCGCGGCGCTGATGATGCCAGCAACGCTCTCGATCATCACCGATGCCTTCCCTCCCGCGGAGCGCGGCAAGGCGATGGGTATGTGGGCGGGGGTCTCCGCCTTGGCCCTGGCGGTCGGCCCGGTCATCGGCGGCCTGCTCACCGAGCACGTCAGCTGGCGGGCGATCTTCTACCTCAACATCCCGGTCGCGATCGGAGCCGTTACCGCTGCGCTGTTCGCGGTGCGGGAGTCGCGTGACAATACAGTCGGGCGACAGGTCGACTTCGCCGGCGTCGCAGTGCTGACGGCGTCCCTGACGGCGCTGATTCTGGCCCTGGTCGAGGGCAACGAATGGGGCTGGGGGTCGACCGAGATCGTTGCCCTCCTGGTTGGTGCTGCCGTCGGCCTGGCTGCGTTCGCGGTGATAGAGCTGCGGGTAAGGGTGCCGATGGTCGAGTTCCGCTTCTTCTCCAACCGCAACTTCCTCGGTGCGGTCGTGGTCGCCTCGATCGTTTCCTTCTCGATGCTCGGGGTCTTCTTCTTCCTCGCGCTCTACATGCAGGACATCCTGCGCTACTCGCCGCTGGAGGCTGGAATCAGGTTCCTGCCTTCGACCCTGATGATCGTCGGTTTGGCGCCAGTCGCGGGGCGGCTGGCGGATCGCTTCGGCCCGCGTTGGCTGATCGCTGCTGGCCTTGTCGTCGTCTCTGCGTCTCTCTACAGCTTCAGCGGCATCGCGGTCGACTCCAGTTATCTCGATCTGTTGCCCGGCTTCATGCTGCTCGGCATCGGGATCGCGCTGACGATGTCGCCGATGACCAGCGCCGCAATGAACGCGGTCCCAGTCGAGAAGGCGGGCATCGCCTCCGGTGTGCTCTCGATGTTCCGCATGGTCGGCGGCAGCCTCGGCGTCGCCGTCACCGGCGCGATCTTCCAGGGCTCGGTGGGCGCCAGCTTCGCCGATGCCAGTCCACAGCAGTTCGTCGACGCGCTCGGCCACGCGATGAGCGTCTGCGCGGTGGTGGCGCTCGCCGGTGCCGTGATCGGTGCCTCGGCGATTCGCGCCAGGCGCGACCCGCTCAGCGTCGAGGCCGTCGAGGCCGCGGTTCACCCGGGCGGCGAGGAGTTGGCTGGGCGCGAGACCGTCGCCGAGTCGGTCGCCTGACAAGCTGCGCCGGTGCTGATCCTGCTGCCGCCCTCCGAAGGCAAGGCCACGCCTGAGGTCGGCAAGCCGGTCGATCTCGACTCGCTTGCGTTTGCTACCGAGTTGGGCGAACGACGCGGTGAACTGCTTGACCACCTCGACTCGCAGCTGCGTGAGGCACCGGCCGCACCGGCTGCCGAGCTCTACACCGGTGTCCTCTACCAGCGTCTCGACCTGTCGGGCCTGCCGGCAGCGGCCCGCCGCCGTGCGGCGAAGCGAGTCCTGATCGCGAGCGCGCTGTGGGGTTTTGTCCGGCCCGGAGATGCGATTCCGCATTACCGCCTGCCGCCGTCGACGAAGCTAGACGGAGTGGGGCCGCTTGCGGCCTGGTGGCGCGATTCACTGAGTGCGTCGCTGCCCGATCGGCCGGGGGAGACGATCGTCGACATGCGCTCCGGTGCCTACGCTGCGGCCTGGAAGCCGAAACAGGCCCAGCTACTCCCGGTGCGTGCGTTTCGCGACGAGGGCGGGGAGCGCAAGGCCGTGTCCCACATGGCCAAGGCCGTGCGGGGCGAAGTCGCTCGGGTTCTGCTCCTTGCCAAGGCCGAGCCGGGTACGCCCGAGCAGGTTGCCGCCGTCGCACGAGACGCCGGCTTCGAAGTCGAGTTGGGCGACTCGAGCCTCGACGTGATCGTCAGCTGATCGTCAGCCTCGGCCAGCTCGGGGGGTCGTCCAGGTCGATCTGGGGGAGTGTCAGGGTCCGGACACTGCCGAGCGCCTCGATCGTCTCGCGGTTGGACTGCTCTATCGGGCTCGGCGAGCCCGGCCAGGGCGTGAGCACAACCGATGCGACCGCGAGGCCGGCGGAGCGCGCCGCCTCGATCGTCAGCAAGGTGTGGTTGATCGTGCCGAGGCCGGAGGAAGCGGCGATGACAAGGGGGAGATCCAGGTCGACGGCGAGATCGCGGACGAGGTAGTCGCCGCGAAGGGGAACGAGCAGGCCGCCGACTCCCTCGCAGACGAGCACGTCGGAACTCACCGCCGCGGCGCGGGCCGCAGCGCGTAGCCGCTCAGGGTCGATCTCCTCGCCGGCAAGCGCCGCCGCAAGGTGCGGCGAGGCCGGCGGCCAATACCGGTAGGGCGCAATCTCATCATCACTCTGTCCCGACCCGGCCCCCATCCGCAGCACCTCATGATCCGGTCGATGGGCCGAAAACCGGACTCCGGCTCCGGTTTTCGGCCCATCGGCGGGGTGTTCGGGGTTTAGGCCCGTTATGGCTGGCTTGAAGACTGCTACCTGTTGGTTTTCGGCGGCGAGGGTGCGGGCGATTACTGCGGCTACGACGGTCTTGCCGACCTCGGTGCCCGTGCCGGTGACGAAGATGCCGTTCAAGGTCAGGCGGCTACGGCGGAGGAAGCCGTCTGGGATGCTCCGATTCCCAACTCGCGGGCACCTGCGCCAACTAGCTTGGCGGCTCGTTCCAGCTCACCGGCGCGGTGGGTCGCCATCACCGTGAAGCGCAGTCTCGAACCGCCCGCCGGCACCGTCGGGGGACGGATCCCCTGGGCAAAGACGCCGCGCTCCAACACCCGCTCGCATAGCTCCATCGTCCGCGCGGCGTCACCGACCTCGACCGGGACGATCTGGGTCGAAGATCCACCGACTGCAAGCCCCTCGGCGGCGAGCGCGCTGCGGAGAATCGTCGCATTCTCGGCGAGGCGTTCGACTCGGTGTGGATGCGACTCCAGTAGCTCCAGCGCCGCAAGGCTTGCAGCGACCGATGGCGGTGGTGGTGCCGTCGAGAAGATGAAGGAGCGCGCCGTGTTGAGCAGGTACTCAGTCAACTCGCGGCTCGCGCAAACGTAGGCGCCGTAGGAGCCGAGCGCCTTGCCGAGGGTCCCCACCACTACGTCGACCTCGCCGCTGAGTCCGGCCGCCGCGACCGAGCCGCGCCCGCCCGGGCCGACAGCGCCGGTGGCGTGAGCCTCGTCGACCATCAGCCGACAGCCATGCTCCCCGGCCAGCCGTGCCAGGTCCTCCAGCGGTGCCAGATCGCCGTCCATCGAGAAGACGCCGTCGGTGACGATCAGCGATGCGCGTCCCGCCGCCTCGCGCAGGCCCCAGGCGAGGTGATCGACGTCGCCGTGGCGGTAGACAAAGGTCTCCGCTCGGGAGAGGCGGCAGCCGTCGATGATGCTGGCGTGGTTGAGCTGGTCGGAGAAAATCACCTCGCCGCGCCCGGCAAGGGCCGCGATCGTGCCGGTGTTCGCCAGGTAACCGGAGCCGAAGAGCAGCGCCGACTCGTATCCCTTGAAGGCGGCGAGTCGCTCCTCCAGCTGCCGGTGGGGCTGCATGTTGCCCGAGATCAGCCGCGATGCCCCGGCGCCCGTCCCCCAGCGCATTGCTGCCTCTGCCGCCGCCCCCCGCACGCGTGGGTGATCGGCTAGGCCGAGGTAGTTGTTCGAGCAGAGCAGCAGTATCGGCCGCCCGTCGAGTGTCACCCGTGGCCCCTGCGGACCGCTGACCAGGCGCAACCGCCGGTAGAGCCCTTGGTCACGGAGCTCCTCCAGGCGGTCTGCGATGTCGGTCATGCTGCGCTTGAGGCCGGGTACGGCGGCGGTTTCTTGGTCTTCTTGATCACCCGTAGCTGGGTCGAGGGGTCCCAGAAGTTGGCCTCGTCCTGGCGGTCGATCAGCTCGTCGATCGGTGTCGCGGGGGTCTCCCCGTCGAGCCAGCCGTCGCGGTTGTCGGGGCGAGGGTTAGCGCCGTTATCGGGCTGGCGGGCGACGTTGAGGCCGAGCTCCTCGAACATCGCCCGGTCGTCCTCCGGCTCGGCGCCCAGTGTGGTCAGGAAGTTCCCCATCATCACGCCGTTCAGCCCCGCCTTCACCGCCAGCGGCTGCAGGTCCCCAAGGTTCTCGACCCTCCCACCGCAGAGGCGGAAGAGCGCGCCGGGGATGATCAGGCGGAAGATCGCCACCCACTTGACCACCTCCCAGGCGTCCATCAGCGGTCGCTCGCCGAACTTCGTCCCCTCCCGTGGGTTGAGCAGGTTGATCGGCACCGAGGTCGGGTTGATCTCGGTCAGCTCGAAGGCCATCTCGACCCGCTGCCGCGGGGTCTCGCCAAGGTTGAGGATGCCGCCGACGCAGGTCTCCAGGCCGGCCTCCTTGATCGCGTCGATCGTGCGCAGCCGACCCTCGTAGCGGACCGTGCTCGAGACCTCGGGATAGTAGGAGCGCGAGGACTCAACGTTGTGGTGGACGCGCTGGACCCCCGCCTCGCGCAGTTTCTTCGCTCGTTCGGCCGACATATGGCCGATCGAGGCGCAGCGCTTCAAGTTGGTCTTCTCTGCGACCAGTTTTGTCCCCTCGAGGATCTTCTCGAAGTCCCGTTTCGAGAGCCCCTGGCCCTGGGTGACCATGCAGAAGCGGTGGGCGCCCGCCGCCTCGGCCGCCTTTGCGTGTTCAAGAATCTGCTCCGGCTCCATCATCGCGTGCATCGGCGTGTCTGCCTCGGCGTAGCGCGACTGGGCGCAGAAGCCGCAGTCCTCTGCGCAGCCTCCCGACTTGGCGTTGACCAACGAGCACATGTCGGTCGAGTCACCGAAGTTCTCGCGCCGCACAGTCCAGGCGCGCTCGATTAGGTCACCGATCTCCTGGCGATCGGTCAGCTCGCCGAGCGCCAGCGCTTCCTCGAAGGAGATCAGAGAGGCCATTCCGGCCCAAGGCTAGGCGCCGGCCCGGACGGCTGGAGAAGGTCGCTGGCAGCGACATGACCCAGTCGGTGGTTAGGTGGGTTTGGCCAAGCCCAAGCGGGCTTCGACGGCCGCGCCGTCCTCTCTTCCTCCGAATATCCGCACCGAGTCGCGCCCGGCGTCCTTAGCTTCGTACATTGCCGCGTCTGCTCTCCCCAGCACCGTTTCGTAGCTGAGCCGGTGACCTGTCCCAAAGGGGGCGATGCCAATGCTGGCGGTGATCGGGGGGATGTCCTTCTCGGCGCGCATGCGCTCGCGAATGGCGGTCGCGATCTCGGCCGCTACATCCTGTGCCTCGTCGAGGTCGCAGCGGGGAAGGACGATCGCGAACTCGTCGCCGCCGAGCCGGGCCAGGACATCGGTCTCGCGGGTTCGGCCTCGCAGCACCGTCGCGATGTCGGCGATCACACGATCTCCCGCTGGGTGGCCCAGTGTGTCGTTGACCTGCTTGAAGTGGTCGAGGTCGAGCATCAGCAACGCTCCGGTCACTTCGTAGCGGTGGCTGCGGGCGAGCTCGGCACGCAGGTCCTCCTCGAAACGGCGTCGGTTCTTGAGGCCGGTCAGCGAGTCCTGGCTGGCCTGGCGCTTCAGCTCCTGTGTGCGCTCGTTGCGGCTCCAAATCAGCACCAGTGCCGCCAGTAGCGCCGCCACCGAGAGGCCGACCAGGGCGATCATCACCGCCAGGTCAACTCCGGGTCGGCTCGGGTCACGCACGGCGAGCAGCCAGGTGCGATCGGCGATCCGGATCGGCGCCGTCGCAGATTCATCGCGCAGCAAGGTGGGGCCGGATACCCGCTGGCCTCGCTCGACGAGCGAGGCTTCGACACCGTCGGGAAGGGCGGCCGTCGCGGCGTGCGTCAGCTCGGGGACGTGGAAGGCGCCGGCGGCGAAGCCGATCAGGGCCGTGCGACGCTCGGCCGCGGTCCTGATCGGAGCGCCGTCGCGGTAGACCGGGCGGAAGACGTTGATCCCGGTGCCGCCGACCGGCAGGCGCATGATCGGCGTCGCCGCGGGTTTGCCCGTATTCCGTGCCCTCAGTAGATAGGCGCCTCGCAGCGCGTCGGACCCCACGTCATAGCCAAGCGGTGGCTGCACGGTCAGGCCTGAGGCGGCGATGAAAGTCAGCGGGTAGTAATGGGGACGGCTGGTGGCTCTGCGCAACTCCCCCAGAGGGCCGCGTTCGAGAATCGGGAAGCCATGGCTGCGCTCGAAGCGCGCCCTCGCCGCCAGCGGAACCGAACCTACGAAGGCGGTCGCGGTCAATGCCCCCGGTTTGAGTAGGGAGTCGGCGATGACGTTGAACTCGTGTTGGTTGAAATGTCCCTCCGCCCGATAGAAGGCCGCAGCGCTGGCCAGCTGCCCTACCGAGAGTGCCGCCAGCGCTTCGGCCTGATGGGCGGCACGTGTCGCCTCGCCCCGCTGCGTCTTCTCGAAGTTGTCACTTTCCCGCGCGTGGACGACCAGGGCGAGGGTGATCGACCCGATCGCGATTGCGGCGACGAGTCCAAATCCAAACCAGAAGCGGAGGCGCATCGTTTTGTTGTCGGCCACTGCCGTCCTCGCCTCAATCGACGGGTGCGTTTGCAAGCGACTCCCAGAGGTAGAGCGATGCGAGGCTGCGGTGAGGGCGCCATGGCTCACCGATCTCCAGGACCCGTGTCGGAGTCGGCATCTCATCCAGGCTGTACTCGACCTGCACCGCCTTGCGGATGCCGAGGTCGCCGCCGGAGAGCACGTCAGGCCGTTCCAGGTGAAAGAGCAGGAACATCTCAGCGGTCCAGACGCCGAGCCCACGCACCGCGACGATCTCCTCGATCACCTCTTCATCAGAGAGGTCGTCGAGGCGGTCGAGCTCTAGCTCCCCAGCGAGTACGTGCGAGGCAAGGTCGCGGACGTACTCAACCTTGCGCCCGGAGAGGCCAGCCCCGCGGAGGGCGGTTTCATCGACTTCCAGCAGCTGCTCCGGCGAGGGTGTGCTGCCCTCGAAGAGGTCGAGGATGCGGCCGTAGATCGTCCGCGCCGCCTTGGTCGAAAGCTGCTGGCCGACGATCGCCCGCAGCAGCGCCCCGTAGGCGTCGGGGGGTCGCTCCTCGCTACGTCGTCGCAGCCGCGTCTCCAGGTCAATCTCACCGAGGCGCTCGATTAGCGCCGCCATCGTCGGGTCGGCAGCGGCGAGTTGCCTCGCAGCCGAGTTCATCGTCCCAGCCACTCGGGCTTGCGTTTCTCGGCGAAGGCGCGGATGCCCTCGCGCAGGTCCTCGGAGGAGAAGCACGACTCGCGCAAGGCAATCAGGCCGGCCTCCTTCTGCTCGCTCAGGACCGGCGAGGCATTGAGCAGGTCGATCGCGCTCTTGTTCCCCCGCATTGAGAGGGGAGCGTTGGCGGCGATCTCGGCAGCCAGTTCGACCGCCGTCTGCTCCAGCTGCCCGGCCTCGACGACTTCGTGGACGAGGCCGATCTCCTCAGCGCGGGACGCCTCGAAGTTACGGCCGGTGAGGAATAGCTCCTTGGTGCGCGCCAGCCCCACCGTGTCGAGGAACTTACGCAAGCCGGTGTGACCGTAGACGAGGCCAAGCTTGACTGGCGGCATTCCCAGCTTCGCGCCGGCGGCGCATATACGCAGGTCGCAGGTGATCGCCAGCTCCAGGCCACCGCCGATGCAATGGCCGTTTATCGCCGCGAGGGTTGGCCATGGGTGAGTGGCGACCGCCTCCATTGCGGCGTGAAAGGGGTGGGCGACGAGCGCCTCGGCGTCACGCTCGAAAGTATCCGACGGGATCGAGGCGATGTCGTAGCCGGCCGAGAAGACCGGCGGCGCGCCGGTGATCAGCAGGCAGCGAGTCTCGATCCCGCGGTCGAGGCGCGGCAACGTCTCGGCGAGGGCGTCGAGAATCTCGTGGTCGAGCGCGTTGCGGCGCTCCGGGTTGGAGATGCGTAGGCGGACGACCGCCTCGGCGGGCGAGTCGAGGATCAGCTTGCCGCCCGCGAGACGCTCTTCCATCAGACGCCTACTCCAGTACGACGAGGACGTCGCCTTCGCTGACGGCTTGGCCCTCCTCGCAGCGGATTTCCTTGACGGTGCCGTCGTCTTCGGCCTCGACCGGGATCTCCATCTTCATCGACTCGAGGATCACAACCGTATCGCCGTCCTCGACCGTGTCTCCCACCGCGACCTCGATTTTCCAAACGTTTCCGGTGATGTGCGCCTCGATCTCCATGGCGCGGGACAATATCCGTTGCTCCGGTGCGCTTTATGTACCCGTAGAGAGCAAAAGGCGCAGCGGAAGGCAGAATGTCCCGTCGTGCCCCCGAACCGACCCGATGCGTTGGCCGTGATCGTCGCAGCGCGGAATGAGGCGGATCGGGTCGGCGAGACGATCGCCGCGCTGCGGGGCGTCCTCCCAGAGGCAGCAATCTGGGTGGCCGACGACGCTTCGAGCGATGGCACCGCCGAGGTGGCGATGGCGGCCGGGGCCCACGTGGTTAGCCGCGGGCGCCCGCACGGCAAGGGGGCGAACGTGACTGCGGCGGCGGAGGCGGCGCTGAGTGAGGGATCCGCGCCGGAGCTTGTCCTTCTCTGTGACGGTGACCTCGGCGGCTCAGCGGCGCGGCTGCCCCCCCTGGTCGCGGCAGTCAAGGCGGGGGAGTGCGACCTCGCCGTGGCCGCCTTCGGCCGCCGGGTCGGCGGGGGCTTTGGCCTGGCGCTGGGCTGCGCTCGCTGGGCGATCCGGCGTCTCTGCGGCTTTGAAGCGGAGGCGCCGATCTCCGGCCAGCGGGCGATGCGCACGGAGGCTCTCCGCGCCACCCTCCCCTTCGCCCGTGGCTACGGGATGGAGATCGGGATGACGGTGGACGCGGTCCGTGCCGGTTATCGGGTCGGCGAGTACGAGCTCGACCTCGCCCACCGTGCCACCGGCCGCACCCTCGGTGGCTTCGTCCACCGCGGCCGGCAGCTGCTCGACTTCCTCCGTGTCTACCTGTCTCGCCGCCGACGCGGCTGACGAATCAGCCGCGCTTCGCGTAGTCGCCGATCTCGCCGAAGTCGATCATCACGCAGGCCTCGGGGCCCGTGACCTCGGCGTCGTGACCCGGCGGGATCGCGACGACGTCGCCGGCCCTGGCCTCGGTCTCGGAGCCATCGTCCATGTATATGCGCATGCTGCCCGAGAGGACGTAGGCGAAATGCGCGACCTGGCAGGAGTCGGTGCCGGCGATTGGCTTGACGTTCTCCGACCACTTCCAACCGGGCTCGAACGTGCCTTCGGCGACCGCGTGGCCGGCGAGTTGTACGACTTTCGCTTGACCCTTTCCTTCAAACGGGCGCGTCTCGTCGGGTGAATCGAACCGCTTTACCTCTGCTCCCATTTGGGGCTCCTTAGGTTTGAGGTGAGGTCCTGCCTGACGCTGACCGTACACCCGCCGTGGAAAACTTGTCTAAATGTCGGCTTCGGCACGCTCGACCGAGCCAGCCAGGGAGAGCAGGGTCGCCTCATCGTTTTCCCGCCCCAGCAGCTGGGCGCCGATCGGCAGTCCCTCGGAGGTGAGGCCGGCGGGGACGCTGATCGCGGGCCAGCCGGTCACGTTCCAGGCGAAGGCAAAGGGACAGGTGGCGCTTGCCGTTGTGCTGGTCGCCCAGTAGCCGCGGCCCTCGAGGGAGCCGACGCGGGGCGGGGGTTTTGCGGTGACGGGGGTGAGGATGACGTCGCAGCGCTCGAATATGCGACCAATTCGGCGGCGCAGGCCGGGCTCGGCCGCTCGCGAGAGGCGATGCGGCGTGCCGCGCAGGGTCTTGCCGAAGCGGGCGTGGATGCGGGTGCGTGGCTCCAAGGCACCGCGGTCCTCGCCGTGGGCATCGAGCCATTCCGCGACTCCAGCCATACCGCGCGGGATGATCGCTGGGCCGACCATGCCGTAATCGGGGTCGGCGGGGAATACTTTGTGGCCGAGCTCGCCGAGCCGCCCGGCGAAGGCTTCGATTGCCGCTCGGTGTTCTGCGTCGACCTTGGCTGGAACACCGAAGGGAGTGGCGAAGGAGAGGGCGATGCGCAGGCGACCCGGCTCTTGGGCTGCCGCTACTGCGAAAGGCTCGCTTGGCGGTTGCGGCCGGTGTAGATCGGCGGGAACGTTGCCGTGGACCGCGTCGAGCAGCAGGGCGGCGTCGCTCGTGCTGCGAGCTAGCGGGCCGTAACAGCTGAGCCCGTTGAAGGCCTCGGCGTCGGGCCAGGTGGAGACGCGTCCGCGCTGCGGCTTCAGCCCGACCAGCCCGGTCCAGGCGGCGGGGATGCGGATCGAGCCGGCACCGTCGGAGCCGATCGCGGCGGGGACCACGCCGGCTGCCACCACCGCCGCGGCGCCGCCGCTGGAGCCGCCCGGCGTGTAATCGGTGTTCCACGGGTTGCGGGTGACGCCATGCAGCGGCGTCTCAGTGAAGTGCCACTGGCCGACCTCGGGCGCGTGGGTCTTGCCGATCACGATCGCCCCCGCCGCGCGCAGGCGTCTGACCGCCTCGGCGTCGCGCACAGCGGCCCGGCCGCCGCCGCAGCCGAACGGGGTCGTGTGGCCGGTGAGGTCGACGTCGTCCTTGATAGCAACGGGGACTCCGAGCAGCGGGCCACTGTCACCGGCGGCGAGTCGGCGGTCGGCCTCCTCAGCCTCAGCCAGCGCTTCCTCATCGCGGATGACCCGGAATGCGTTGAGGGTGTGCTGCGCCGCCCGCGCTCGTTCCAGGGCCGCGGTCACCAGCTCGACCGCCGAGATCTCGCCCGCCTGGGCAAGTCGCGCTTGCTCCGCCAGTCCGGCTGTCGTCGGTTCGGCTACCGCTCTCACTCGCGGTAGTCTGGCGCCCCTTGGCTCCCGATGCGTTCCCTAACCGCCGATGATCGCTCGCGGGTGAGGTGTCGTGATCCTCGCGATCGACCAGGGGACGACCGGGACCACCTGTCTCGTCTTCAACGAGGAGGGGCGGATCGCCGGCCGTGCTTACTCCGAATTCGAGCAGCACTTTCCGCGGCCAGGCTGGGTCGAGCACGACGCGACGGAAATCTGGGACGTCACCCGGCGGGTCGCGGCCGAGGCGATTGCCGACGCGGGCATCCAGGGTGCCGACCTGGGCGGGATCGGGATCACCAACCAGCGCGAGACGGCCCTCGCCTGGAATCCGGCGACCGGCGAGCCGCTGCACCGGGCGCTGGTTTGGCAGGACCGTCGTACGGCGGAGCGCTGCGACGAGCTCCGCGCCGCCGGGCACGAGCCGCTCGTGCGTGAGCGCACCGGCCTCGTCCTCGACCCCTACTTCTCCGCGACCAAGATCGAGTGGCTGCTGCGCAACGTCGAGGGCGCGGAGCAGGCTGCCTTCGGCACGATCGACTCCTGGCTGCTCTTCAAGCTGACCGGCCGCCATGCGACCGACCACACCAACGCCTCGCGGACGATGCTTTTCGATATCCATCGCCTCGCCTGGGACGAGGAGCTCTGCGCGCTGCTCGGGATCGACCCGGCGCAGCTGCCTGAGCCGCTGCCTTCGGCCCACATCTACGGCACGACTTCGGAGTTCGGAGGTGAGGTGCCGGTGGCAGGGGTCGCCGGCGACCAGCAGGCTGCCCTCTTCGGTCAGGCCTGCCACGCGGCGGGGACGGCGAAGAACACTTACGGCACCGGCAGCTTCGTCCTCCTAAACACGGGCCCCAAAGCACCCGAGCCGGTCGAGGGTCTCCTCTCAACCCTCGCCTGCACCCTCGACCCCAGCGGCCGACGGGCCGAATACCGGACTCCGGGTCCGGAAATCGTCCCGTCGGCGGGGGTTTCTTATGCGCTGGAGGCTTCGATCTTCGTTACGGGGGCGGCGGTGCAGTGGTTGCGGGACGGGCTTGGGGTTATTGAGGGGGCTGAGGAGACGGAGGCTCTGGCCGCTTCGCTGGACTCCAACGACGGCGTCTACTTCGTCCCGGCGCTGACCGGGCTGGGCTCGCCGCACTGGGATCCCTACGCGCGCGGCACGATTGTCGGCCTGACCCGCGGCAGCGGTCGCGCCCACCTGGTGCGCGCGGCGCTGGAGGCGATTGCTTACCAGACGGTTGATGCCGTGCGCGCCCAGGAAGCAGCGTCGGGTGAGCGGCTAGCGGTGCTGAAGGCGGACGGTGGCGCGGTGGCAAACCGTTGGCTGATGCAGTTTCAGGCTGACGTGCTCGGCGCCGAGGTGGTCGTGCCCGAGGTCGCCGAGACGACCGCGCTCGGTGCCGCCTACCTGGCCGGGATAGCGACCGAACGTTGGACCCTGGAGCAGGTGGGGGAGATGTGGCAGGAGGCGGCTCGCTTCAAGCCGGGAATGGGTGTGGACGAGCGCGAGTCGCTGCTCGCCGGCTGGCACCGGGCGCTGGAGCGGGCGAAGGGCTGGGCCGCTCCGGAAGGTGCCGCGTAACCGCCCGCGCGAACGGGGGTACGCGAGGTCGATGGTCAGCCCACTGCGGGGCCGATGGGCCTGAAATACGCCTATCGGTCTCCTTTTCAGGTTCGTTGACGGGGAGGCGGCGCTCTGTGTCCGACATGAAGCCACAGGTCTACAGGGACGAACGTCCCGCCGAGTACTTCGACCAGTTCCACGCGGCTGCGCGCAAGGGAGTCGGCTGGACCTATCCCCTCGTCCGTCTGATCGTCTCACTACCGACGCTGTTGATCTACCGCGTGCGGGCGATCGGGGTCGAGAACGTGCCCAAGTCGGGCGCCCTCATCCTTGCCCCCAACCACTTCAGCCAAATGGATCACTTCTTCGTCGGCCTCTACCTGAGGCGACAGGTGCGCTTCATGGCCAAGTCGCAGATGTTCGGTCCGCCTGTCCTCACCTACATTTATAAGCACGGTGGCGTCTTCCCGGTCCGCCGCGGCTACCGCGACGAGGAGTCGATCAAGACCGCCCTGACGATCCTGGGCCAGGGCGAGATGCTGCTCGTCTACGCCGAGGGCGGGCGCTCGCGCAGCGGCAAGCTAGGCGAGGTAAAGCCCGGCATCGGCCGCATCGCGCTCGAGTCCGGCGCGCCTGTCGTTCCCGTCGCGATCCAGGGCTCCGAGAAGGTGCGACGCTGGAAGCGCTTCCGTTTCCCCAGGGTGACTGTCCAGTTCGGCGAGCCGATTGAGTTCCCGCCCGAGCAGGTGCCGAGTCGCGAGCGCCAGCTCGAGGTGGCCAAGCGGATTTTCGCGCCGGTACGGGAGATGTACGCGGGGCTCGTTACTCGTAGCGGGCACTGAGGCCGGCGTAGAACTCAGCGTCGTGTCCCGGGGTGACGACCGCGTCGGGGAACTCGCGCTTGAAGAGCTTCAGCTCCTGCAGTGAGCGGCGGTAGTTGTGGGCATCGAAGGGGCGGGGCGCCAGCGGCGCGTTGCCGTCGAGCTGCCCCTGGGTGTAGGTGGCGTCGCCGCCGATCACGAAGTCGCGCTCGGCGAGGTGGGCGATCACCGACATGTGGCCAGCACTGTGACCGGGGGTAAAGGCAAGCCGGATCGAGCCGTCACCGAAGAGATCGAAACAGCGACCGAAGGTCGCGTAAGAGTCGATCCCGCCGCGGTCAAAGTCGACGGTTCGGTAGTCGAAGGCGTAGTCAAAGTGGGGGCGGCGGTAGCCGTTCAGCAACGGTCGCGGGCCGGTCGCGGCGGCCTCCCACTCGGCTTCGCTGAGGACGAAGGTTGAGCTAGGGAACTCCGAGATCGCCGAGGAGTGGTCGAGGTGCATGTGGGTCATCACCACGATCGGGATCTCGCCGGGGTCGAGGTCGCGATCGCGCAGCTGGGCGGGGACGTCCTCGCCAGCGTTGAGGTCGGGCTTGCCGATTCTCGCCCCGAGGCCGCCGAAGTTCTCCTTACCGTCGGTCGCGATCGAGGGGTGCAGGCCGGTGTCGACCAGGATCGCGCCGGCGCTGGGGTGGCGGATCAGAAAGGCGGGGACAGGAACGGTCGCGGCCGGCTCGCCGGTGAGCAGGGCGCGCACCAGCTTCAGCGTCTCGAAGCGTCCGCCCGGACGCTCCATCATCGTCTGCGGCCAGGTGACCCGGCCGGCGACGATCGGTTCGACCGTCACCGTGGCGCCGGGTGTGCCGCCGGCGAGAGGCTCGTGCAGCGGTTTAGGCTCGACCCGCACCTTCATCGCCAGGTGACATTACCTGGGTCGAGGTCGGCTATAGGCTTGCGCGCGCCGATGACCGAAAGTTCGCGTTCGCAGATCTTCAGGCCCGACCTACTCGAGGGGCAGGTGTGCGTCGTCTCCGGCGCTGGCAGCGGTTTGGGGCGCGAGACGGCTCTGGAGCTGGCTCGCCTCGGCGCCGCCGTGATCGGTTGCGGGCGCCGTGAGGAGCCGCTGGCGGAGACCGCGGAGCTCACCGCCGGCATGTCCGGCTCCTTCGAACTCGAGACGCTGGACATCCGCGACGAGGAGGCGGTCGACGGCTTCTTCGACCGCCTGCTCGAGCGTCAGGGCCGTCTCGACGTGCTGGTCAACAACGCCGGCGGCCAGTTTCTCGCCCCGGCCGAGACGATCACCCCCAAAGGCTTCCGCACCGTGATCGAGCTGAACGTGCAGGGAACCTGGCTAATGACACACGCGGCCGCAACCAAGGCCTTCATCCCCCAGGGCGGAGGCAAGGTGCTTAGCGTCACCCTCTCTCCCCACCACGGGATGCCCGGCATGGTGCACTCCGGCGCCGCCCGCGCCGCGGTCGAGAACATGATGCGGACGTTGGCGGTCGAGTGGGCGCGTTTTGGGATCAAGACTTGTGCCCTCGCCGCCGGGCAGTTCGCCACCGAGACGCTGCTGACCAAGTACCCGCAGGTGGTCGTCGACAACCTCGAGCGCTCGATCCCGATCGGCCGCGCTGGCCGCGCCGAGGAGATGGGCTGGCTCGTCGCCTACCTCGCCTCTCCGGCCGGTGACTTCTTCTCCGGCACGACGATCACGATCGACGGCGCCCGCGACAACTGGGCCGGCCCCTGGCCACCCGAGTCGATCGCCAGCGAGTCTGGTGCCCCGGTCGCCGAGGAGCGCCGACCGAAGGACTAGATCGGGCGAATCACGGTTGGGGGGAAATAGCCCCAAACACCATTCGCCGCGGCCGGAATGGGTTGGGCTTACTTACGCGGCTCGAGGATGACGAGGGGGATTTCGCGGCCCTTGCTGCGGGCCGCATAGTCTTCGTAGCCCGCATAGGTTTTGACCGCCAGTGGCCAGAGGCGCTTGCGCTCCTCGGGGTTGGCAACCCGGGCGTGGACCTGGCGCTTCTCGGAGCCGACCTGGATCGTCGTGTCCGGATTGGCCTTGACGTTGTGAAACCAGGCCGGGTGCTTGGGGAAGCCGCCCTTGGAGGCGACGATCACGATGTCCTTGCCATCGCGAAAGTAGAGCAGCGGCGATGTGCGCTTGGTGCCGCTCTTGGCGCCGACGTGGTCGAGCAGCAGCACCTTGCCGCCACGCACTCCCGGCATCGCGTCGAGGCGGCCGCCGCTTACACGGTAGAGCCATACGTGCAGGCCCATGAAGCGACGGAGGGCAGGCCAAGTCCGATCCGCCAGGTCAAGGTAGCGGGGTGCGCGCCTGCCCTCTGTCGCCGTTGAGCTCAGGTGTACATCCCCCCGAGCATGCCGCCGGTGACGTTGAGAACCTGGCCGTGCACGTAGTTCGCCAGCGGCGAGGCAAGGAAGAGGACCGGACCGGAGGCCTCCTCGGGGGTGGCGGGGCGGCCGAGCGGGATGATTGCCGAGGCCATCGCCCGCATCTGCTCGGGGATACCCAGCTCGATCTTCTCTCCGCTCGGTGAGGTCATCTCTTCGCCCTGCTCCTTGGCGGCGGTGAGCCGCGTTTCGACGAAGCCGAAGGCGACGGCGTTGACGTTGATCTTGAACTGGCCCCACTCCTTGGCGAGGGTTTTGGTCAGGCCGACGACTGCCATCTTCGCTGCCGAGTAGTTGACCTGGCCAGCGTTGCCCATCGTCCCGGAGGTCGAGGAGACGTTGATGATCTTGCGGAAGACCTCTTTGCCCTCACCTCGCTCGGCCTTAGCCGCCTCGCGCCAGTGCGGCGCCAGCGCCCGCGCCACGCGGAAGGGCACGATCGTGTGGATGTCGATCATCGCTTGGAACTGCTCGTCGGTCATCCGGTGGGCGACGCCGTCCCAGGTGTAGCCGGCGTTGTTGACGACGATGTCGACGGCGCCGAAGGCGTCGACGCCAGCGGCGACGAGCTTGTCGGCAGCCTCGGGCTGCGTCAGGTCACCAGCGTGGACGGCGGTTTCGCCGTCGATCTCGCTCGCGGCCTGTTCGGCGACGTCGGCGTCGAGGTCGTTGATCAGAACCTTGGCGCCCTCGCTGGCAAACAGCTCGGCGGTAGCCCGGCCGATTCCGCGTGCCGATCCGGTGACGATCGCCGCTTTCCCATCAAGAAGTCCCATTCGGTCTGCTTTCTCCTTCTCCAGTCGTGAAAGTCGGCCCGGGAGGCTATATGGAAAGGGCGCTGGCTGACTGGCCAATCGGTAACTAAGCTGGACACACTTGGATTCCGCATCCGAACAGACCTTGAGAGACGCCTATCGGGCGTTCAACGCTCACGATCTGGAGTCGGCCCTCGTGCTGATGCATCCTGACGTCGATTGGTCCAATGGCTGGGAGGGCGGGCGCATCGTCGGTCGCGAGGCAGTGGGCAGGTACTGGCGACGGCAGTTCGAGGAGATTTCCAGTCGGGTCGAACCGCAGGCCTTTGCAGCTGGGCCTGATGGTTTGATCACGGTTGACGTCCACCAGGTGGTCCACGACCGTCAGTCAGGCGAGTTGCTTTCGGATACTTTCGTGCGCCACCGTTATCAGATCGAAAATGGCCTGATTTCCCGTATGGACGTGTTGGGGGAGAGATGAAGCTGCTGGCCGAAAATCACCCCAGCCTGACGCCGCCGTCCTCGGTGATCGTCCAGTGGGGGTTGTGGGCGACCTCCCAAGGATGGTTGTCGGGATCGAGGAAGACGGCGCTGTAGCCGCCCCAGAAGGTCTCCGCCGGCTCACGGCCGATCGTCGCCCCGGCGTCGCGGGCTTCCTCGATCACGGCGTCGACCTCAGCCGGCGAGCCGACGTTAAGCGCCAGGGTCATGCCGCCCCAGCCCCCTTCGTCCTTGACGCAGCTGTCCTCGCCCAGCCTGGCGCGATCCCAGAGCGCGACGATCATCTCGCCGGCCTGGAAGAAGACGACGTCATCGTCGGCCGCGGCGCCGGTCCGCCAGCCCAGCTTTTCGTAGAAGCTGCGCGCCCGCCCGAGATCACTCACTCCAAGGGTGATCAGGCTGACGCGCTGCTTCATCGTCGGTTCAGCTTGCGGCCCCGGGCGGCGGCGGGTCCGCCGCGGGTGGCTCGGGCGCCAGCGGCGGGGGCATTTGATCCGACGGTGCCGGAGGAGCCGGTGTTCCCTCCAGCGCATCGGCCTCGGCTTGCCAGAGGTTGTTGAGCGAAACCTGGATGTAGGCCCACAGTGCCGGCGAAATGAGCAGGAAAAGGATGATCGCGATCCAGCCGTTGAGTGGCTCCTGGCCGCCCAGACGGGAGGCGCCTATCACGCGCTTGGTCCCGCGCCAGTAGGTGATCAGCGCCGGCACGATGATGAGCCCACCGGGGAAGAGGGCGAGCAGTGAGTTAGTCGGGTTCTGGCCGAGATCGTAGCCCTTGGCTTTGCCGTAGTCGCGCAACTCACGGTTGATCCGGTACCACCAAACGAGGTGGTAGATCCCCAGTGTGACGTACGGCAGCAGCGCCGCCGCCCAAGGACTCCTGATCTTGACGCGATCCTGACTCTGCCGGAGCTGCATTTCGTAAGCCATCTAGCCCTCGTCTCTCCCCGCTCGTGGGTCGGTCGTGACGACCCTATCCCAAGGCTCGGCGAACCTCTACTCCATCGACCTTTCTTCGACGACCTCGAAGATGCCGTCAGCACCGACCGATTCGACGAACTCCTCGGCCGTGGCCCGGCGTTGCTCGTACTCGGCGTTGCCTTCCTGCTGGCTCGCGCGAAGCTCCTCCAGGGTGCCGTCGAAGAAGCCGAAGGTGATGACCTCGTTCTCGTCGGCGACGTTGCGGATCGCGTAGAAGCGCTTCCAGCCAGCCGGTGCCTGCATGTCGTCGTCGGGGATGAAGGCCTGTTTGAACTGCTCCATCGTCCCGGGCTTCAGCTTGCGGACCGTCAGTGCGCAGTACATATGGGCTCCTTTCGTTGGCCCTGCCTGCACCCGATCCTACGCCGGCGGCTGGCCCGTTGCCAGTGTGTTTGCCGGCGTTCACGCAATGGAAACGAAATCGCCACCGAATTGACACAGCGCGGCAGCATGTCCTTAACCGCACTGCGACCCTCGCTTTCTAGCGTCGTTTCACCAGTTACCGGACAAGCCGGTGTCACTTGAAAAGGAGAAGCAGGTGATTCGACGCAAGAAGATGGTTTCACTGCTCGCGACCAGCGCCTTGTCGCTTGGCGCGGTGTTCGCTGCGATCGGGGGGGCAACGCCGCCCGGCGGTCCCACTCTCACCAACGTGCCCAGCGCTAACACCCGGTCAGACGGCTACGCCCCGGTGAGCAAGCTCTCGCCCGAGCTCTCCCAGACCGTCGTCGCACAGGGCTCGACCCGGATGGAGAATGGCTCTGCGCTTATGTCCTTCTATGGCTACGACAACGACGTGCTCAACTCGGCCGGCGACCCACAAATGGTCCCGACCGCGGCAAATCCGAGTAAAGAGGCACACAAGACCGAGCCGGACAAGAACACTTACCTGGTCTTCAAGCAGGGGCTTGAAGGCGTCGACCCCGGATATGACTACGGCACCCACTTCCTCTTTCAGGGACACGAGAGTGGGGTTGGCGGTGCCTCCTACATCACCCGCATCAACCTCGACGCGGACGCCGCCCACAGGGTGACGCTACTTGCCACCACTGACAGCAACGGAAAACCGCTGGCACCGATCGACGGCTCGACCTGGGACCCGTGGTCGAAGCGACTGCTGTTCACCACCGAGAATACGGGTGCGCCAACGTACGCAGCGACGCCCGGCTTCCCCTCGACGGTGACCGACATCTCCGGCGCGCTTGGTCGCGGCGGCTACGAGGGGATCCAGGACGACTCGGACGGCAATATCTGGATCGTCGAGGATGTCGGCGGTTCCTCCAAGCCGGGCACGACGGCGAAGCGGCCGAACAGCTTCCTCTATCGCTACGTCCCGAATCAGCCGGGCGACCTCCAGCACGGCAAGCTGCAGGCCCTGCAGGTGTTGAACGAAGGCGGAGAACCGATCACCTTCGCCAGCCAGGCAGCGCTCAACAGTCCTGATCAGCTGGCGCTTCACACCTATGGCAAGTCGTTCAAAACCCACTGGGTGACGATCCACGATACGGCTGTCGACGGCAACGCGCCGTTCGTTGCCATCGACCTCGCCAAGGCCGCTAATGCGACGCCGTTCAAGCGACCCGAGAACGGCCTATTCCAGCCCGGCTCGAAATTCAGGAAGTTCTTCTTTGACGAGACGGGTGATACCAACGCAACCAGTCCCGAGAATGGCGCCGCCGGGGGTTGGGCCTCGATCATGGAACTGAGCCAGCAGGATCCGAGCGCGGCGACGGGCACTCTAAAGATGCTCTATCTGAGCGATGAAACTCACAGTGGGCTGGACAACGTCGCCTTCCTCTCGCGTGACGCGATCACGTTCTGCGAGGACGCCGGCGATACCCTGCACGCCCAGCGCAACGCGCTCGACTCGGCTTATGTCTGGAACGTCGGGACCGACTACTCCAAAGGCGCACAGCCAGTGAGGTGGCTAGCCGAGGGCCGCGACCCCTCGGCAACGCTCGACGCCGCCTTCGGTGGATTCGGCAACGAGGGTGACAACGAGATCACCGGGTTGCACGTGTCAGACGGCGATCCGGGCATTGGCGGCGTCCTCGGAGCCAAGGTGCCGGAGCTCGACAGTCGGCAGTGGCGCTGGTTCTACACCCAGCAGCACGGTGACAATCGGACCTACGAAGTTGTCGTCAAGGACCACCGCGACGACTAGCTGAGACCTCCATCGAGGCTGGATCCGACGGGGCCCGAGGAGACGATCCTCGGGCCCAGTTGCTCGCGGGGTCCGTAACTCTCGCACGCACTCCTGCGGTGGATCACCGATGAAGGCGTGGAGGGGAAGTGCCAGCGTGGGACACGATGAAAGTGTTGGTTGCCTACGCGTCTAAGCGCGGCTCGACCGCCGAGATCGCCGAGGCGATCTCGGGCGCACTGCGCCGGGAAGGCATCTCGGTCGACTGTGAGGCCACCGAGGCAATCAAAAGCATCGATCCCTACGACGCGGTCATCCTCGGCAGCGCGGTTTACGTGAAGCGTTGGCGCAGTGACGCCAAGCACTTCCTGCGCAAGCATCGCCGGGTGCTGGCCCAGCGACCTTTCTGGGTCTTCAGTTCCGGCCCGGCTGGTGATCCCGCCGAGGACAAGCCGGAGTGGGCGGAGCCGACAAGCGTTGTCGAGACGGTGGAAAGGCTCGGCGGGCACGGGCACGTCGTCTTTGGCGGTCGTCTCCCGGTAGAGCCGCGCGGCCCGATCGAGAAGGCGATGGTGCAAAACACCTCCGTGGAGTACCGCGACAGGCGCGACTGGGACGAGATTCGCGCCTGGGCTGTCTCGATCGCGACCGAGTTGAAGACGGCGGCAGCGACCCCATAGCGGCGTCCGGGGTCAGAGCTGGCCGATCGAGGCCAGGTACTGGTCAAGGGGCTGGGTTTTCTGCGTGTCCTCGTAGACCTCGTATTCGCGCAGTAGGCCCCAGGAGAGGCGCCCCCAGAGCACGTAGCGGTTCTCATAGACCCGCTCTCCGGCCGAGGAGTCGAGGTGGATGTGACCGCGGACGCAGATGGCCTGCTTCCAGGGGAAGCCCTTGAGGACGACTTCATCAGGATAGATCTGCAGGCCCGCTGCAACAAAGCGTTTCAGCCAGAGCTCATGCTCGTCCTTGCCTTCCAGTTCGGTTGCCCAGGAGCTGTTGCCCGGAAAGCGGAAGCGGATGTCCTTTGCGTCGAGCCGAAGGCTTGGTCCGATGTCGCCTTCCCGGATCCTCGCCATGTTGCGGGAGATCAACTTCTTGGCTAGCCAAGACAGCATCGACGCCTCCTTTGGTTATGGGCGCCCTGGAAGCTAGCGCGACGCGGATCCGGAGGCGATCGCCTCCAGGTCCTTCGGCCGCAGCAGGGCGACGAGCGTATTGCTGTCGACGATCGCCAGGCCGCCCTTGCGCAGCTTCACGTTGGCCCCGGTGAGGCGGCCGACCTCGCCGGAGAAGTCGGGCTCGTGGCCGACGAGGAGAGCGTTGCCCCGGCCGGTGCTGAGGCCGAGCGAGTCAAAGGGCCCGCCTCGCAGCTCCTCGGCGGCCTCTGGCTCGAGGCCGAGCGCGCGGGTGGCGAGCCGGGCCGTCTCGGCCGCCCGCACCTTCGGGCTCGTCAGGCAGGTGTCGACCCCGGCGCCGAGCGCGGCCAGTGCCCGTCCGGCCACCTCTGCCTGGCGTTCCCCCTTCGTCGTCAGCCGTCGTGCCGCGTCGTCGCCACCTCCGGCCTCGGCGTCTCCGTGTCGCAGCAGGTAGATCACGAATTCGATCCTACGGATCCGGCCGATATCCTCGGCGAGTGAAGAGGGTCGCCCTGCTCGTCGTCGCGATCGCCGCTCTGGCTCCGGCAACCGCGTCGGCCTTCCAACTGCGCATCTTCCACGCGCCCGGCGGCAACATCGGCTGCGCGATGATCTTCGGCAAGGAAGCCCGTGGTGGCGAGGCCCGCTGTGACATCGCCGAACACACCTGGCCGACGCCGCCGGCACCGAAATCCTGCGAACTCGACTATGGCCAGGGTCTCGCGGTCGGACCGCACCGCAAGGCCGGCTTCGTCTGCGCCGGCGACACCGTCCTGCACCAGGGCAAAGTCCTCGAAGTCGGTCACGTCGCCAAGCTCGGCCCCTACAAGTGCAAGGTCCTGCCGGGTGCGGTGCGCTGCATCAACCGCGACAGCGGCCATGGGTTCATGCTTTCGCGAAGCGTCGCCAAGCGGTTCTAGTCCAGCGCCAGGATTAGCAGGCGCCCAGGTGCCGCAGCCTGGCGCGGTAGAGCTGCATCGAGCTGTGCCGCCAGTCACCGTGGGTCTGGGTCCGCAGGCTGCGAATGCGCTCGCGGTGAAAGGGGGAGGAGAGGCTCTCTGCATGACCGATCACGTTGCGGACCTTGATCTGGAAGCGGCAGCGCAGGTAGCGGGTGAGCCGCAACGACGCGTGCATTTGGGCGCGGTCGCCAAGCACTTCGGCATCGCTGAACCCGGTGTGCTCGATCCCGATCGCGGTCCAGTTGAGCCCGACCGTGTGGCGACAGCGGATCGTCAAGGGCACGAGCTGGTAGACCCGGCCCGAGCCGGAGACGACGAAATGGGCGCAGACGTTGGGCAGCTCGTGCAGCTCGGGATCGGGAACGTCCGGGGCGAACGTGTTGTAGACGGCCGAGGCACTGCCCGTTTCGGCCCAGTGCTCGACGATCACCTGCGGATGCGTCAGCCTCCAGGTCTGTTCCCCGTAGTGCCGCTCGGAGTAGGCGGCCATCTGCCGCTTGCGCTTCGGCGGGAACGGGATCAGTCGCTTGGCGATCCGCGGCCTGGGAGCTTGACGTTCGCTTACCGATAGCCGGTGGCCGTCCGGCTTGGACGATGAGCTGCCCGCGGCCGGGATCGGGCCACAGGCGCAAGCCAGCAATGCGACCGCGGCAATGGCAATCGATTTCACAACCGCCAGTTTGCCGTGATCCCGTTAATGGGCCGAGCCGACGGGGGAGAGCCGGGCATTCCGAGCCCCTACAGATTGCGGACTCGCCGGCCGATCTCCTGGTCGAATGGGTAGCCAGCGGACTCCCAGAACTCCCCCGCGACCTTGTCCTCGAAGGCGACCAGCGCAGTTATGCGACGGGCGCCGCACTGGCGCAAGTAGTCCTCACCGGCTCGGGTCAGCGCCAGCCCGATGCCTTGCCGCCGATGCCCATCGCGGACGGCAAGCCGGTACATGTTTCCCCGCCACCCATCCCAGGCGGCGATCAGGGCCCCGACTATCTCCCCATCCCGCTCGGCCACCAGGAGGGCGGCAGGGGACTCGGCGACCAGGCGCTCGACGTCGTCGAGGCGGTCGGACGTGCTCGCACGCTCGCTCCGAGCCTGCGCCCACAGGCTCAACACAGTCGGCACATCGACTCGCCGACATCGACGAACGGTGATTTCCTCGCCGAACAAGCGCGGAGCATAACGTCGCGGGTTTCATGCTCTGTGGCGTGTCCGCTGTCGTCGGCGTGCTCCTCTCGGCGTGGGGTGGCTACATCGAGGATTGCTGCGATGCCAGCAACTCGATGCGGTTGCCCCACGGATCCTCGGAGTAGAAGCGCCGGTCCTCGCCGAGTGCCTCGTCCCATAGGACCTTTGCCCCTGCTGCCTCCAGGCTGGCTGCCAGTTTGTCCAATGCTTCCGGCCGCACACGAAGCGCTGGATGGGCCTTCCGTGCGGGCGTAAAAGGCTCCTCGACGCCGACATGGAGTTGCTGATGTCCAACTTGAAACCAGACGCCACCGCGAGCCAGCAACGCTTGGGGCTTCTCGATCTCCGCTAGGCCGAGCAGTCCACCGAAGAACCGCCGTGCTTCGTCCTCACACCCCCCTGGGGCCGCGACTTGCACATGATCAAGTCCTTCGACGCACACAACGAGGAACGTACACAGCGGGCGAGCCCCTCCGCCTATCGTGGGCCATTTAGCCCCAGGCCGCCCGATCGCACCGCGAGCGTACATTCCGCATTGCCACCGATCATCCGGCTTATTGGCACCCCTACAGCCCCATCAATTTCCCCAAGATCTCCTTCATTACCTCATCCGTCCCTCCGCCGATCGGGCCTAGGCGGGCGTCGCGGACTGCTCGCTCTATGCCGTACTCCTTCATGTAGCCGTAGCCGCCGTGGATCTGGAGGGATTGGTCGGCTATCTCGAGGACGGCGCGCTGGGTTACTAGCTTCGCCATCGTCACCTCTTTGATGCAGTCCTGGCCCTCGTGGAAGAGGCGGAGGGAGTTGTAGGTGAGGGCTCGGGCGGCCTCGGCCTTGGTCGCCATCTCGGCCACGTGGTGGCGGATCGCCTGAAACTTGCCGATCGGGCGGCCGAAGGCTTCGCGCTCCTTGGCGTAGCTGATCGTGATCTCGATCAAGCGCTGCATCGCGCCGACGGCGCCGATCGACATCAGCAGTCGCTCCCAGGCGAAGTTGGCCATGATCAGCTTGAAGCCCTCGTTTTCGCCGCCGAGCAGGTTCTCCTCGGGCACCTCGACGTCGGTGAAGGCCAGCTCGCCCGTGTCGGAGGAGTGCCAGCCCATCTTCTCCAGCTTCTGCGCAACCTCGTAGCCGGGCATCTGGCGTTCGAGGACGAGGAAGGAGATGCCGCCGTGGCCGCCCTCCTGCGTCGTCTTCACGGCGCAGACGAGGAAGTCGGCGCGGACGCCGTTGGTGATGAAGGTCTTCGAGCCGTTGACGACGTAGCCGCCGTCGACCTTCCTGGCGAAGGTGGAGATGCCGGCGACGTCGGAGCCGGCGCCAGGCTCGGTGATCCCCAGCGCGCCGATCTTCTCGCCGGCGATGCCCGGGACCAGCCAGCGCTGCTTCTGCTCCTCGGTGCCGAAGTTGAAGATCGGCGGCATCGCGATCGAGGTGTGGGCGTTGAGCCCGGCGGCGACACCGCCGGAGCCGCCGCTGCGGGCCAGCTCTTCGACCCAGATCGCGTCGTGCAGGTGGGTGCCGCCTTGACCGCCCAGCTCCTCCGGGAACTTCAGCCCGAGGAAGCCGAGCTCGGCGCAGCGGCCGTAGAGCTCCCGGGGGAATTCGCGCGCGTCCTCCCACTCGTCGACGTTCGGGGCGATCTCCTTGGAGACGAAGCGCCGGACGGTTTCCCGCAGCTCCTCGTGCTCCTCACTGAAGGGGGGGAGGGTGGCGCGCTGTCCCGTGTCTTTTATGACTGACATTTGTTACGTTTGAGGTGTGTTGTCTGCGTTGGCATCCGCTAGCGTCGGCAGTATGGAGCGAACGATGTGGAGCGACAAGCGATTGGACGACCGATTCGACAGCCTGGATAGGACCCTGGACCGGGTGGACCGGGACATGCGAGAGTTGCGGACGGACCTTCGTGACCTACGGACGCTGGTGCTCCAGCTCTGGGGTTCGAACATCGCCGGCCTCCTCGTCGTGATCGCCACCGTGCTCATCACCAGGACCTGATCGCTCACTGCTCGAGCATCGTGTAGCCGCGGCCCCGGTGATCGAACCCGAGCAGGTCGCCGCTCGGGTTCTTGGGTCCGCCGTGATGGTAGGCGCGCACCTCGGCGATCAGGCCGTCGCGGAAGACGAACCACTCGGTGCCCCGGTCCAGGCGCTTCTCGCCGCTCTTCGGGTCCAGCCAGGTCATCGTCCACTCGATCACCGCTTCGTCGTCCTCCCCTTCGAGCGCATTCTCGACGAACCACTGCGCCTCGATGCTCTTGACCGCGAGATCCGTCATCTGGCCGATCGTCTCGGCCCCCTCGTGGGGACCGAGGCGCGTGTAGTAGTGGGTGGCGTCATCGGTGAAGTGAGCGGCGACCGTCTCGGCGTCGCCGGTGTTAAGCGCCTCGTAGTAGGAGCGGATGTGGTCGACCCCGGAACCCATGCCGGGGCTACAGCCCGTAGCTCTTCCCGATCACGTCGAGCATGACCTCGTCGGTGCCCGCGCCGATCCGGTTGAGGCGGACGTCGCGGTAGGCGCGCTCGATCTCGTACTCCTTCATGTAGCCGTAGCCGCCGAGGATCTGGATGCACTCGTCCGCGACCTCGCAGGCCATGCGGGAGGAGAAGAGCTTCGCCATCGTGATCTCGCGCACCGGGTACTCGCCGTTGCCGAAGCGCCAGGCGGTCGCGTAGGTGAACTGCTTCGCCGCCTCGGCCTTGGTTGCCATCTCGGCGAACTTGTGGCGGATCGCCTGGAACTTGCCGATCGGGCGGCCGAAGGCTTCGCGCTCCTTGGCGTACAGAAGGGTCTTCTCGATCATCCGTTCCGCCCCCGCATGCGAGCCAGCGGCGGCGACCAGGCGCTCGCCCTGAAGCTCCCAGGCGATGTGGTAGAAGCCCTTGCCCTCTTCGCCGAGGATCGCGCTGGCGGGAACGCGGACGTCCTCGAAGGCGATTTCGCCGGTGTCCGAGGCATGCATCCCCATCTTCTCCAGCTCGGCCGAGACGGTGAAGCCGGGGACCTTCTCGCCTTTCTCGTCGCGCAGGTCGACGATGAAGAGCGTGATGCCGGCGTGGCGCTCCTCGGGGTTGGTCTTGGCGACGAGGACGATGAAGTCGGCGCGGGGCGCGTTGGTGATGAACGTCTTCGAGCCGTTGATGACGAATTCGTCGCCGTCTCGGATCGCGGTGGTGCGGATGCCGGCGACGTCGGAGCCGGCGCCCGGCTCGGTGATCCCGAGGCAGCCGACCTTCTCGCCCTTCAGGCCCGGTTCGAGGTAGCGGCGCTTCTGCTCCTCGGTGCCGAGCAGGTGGATCGGCGGCAGGACCATGTCGGTCTGCACGGCGAAGCCCATGTTGGTGCCGCCGGAGCCGGTGTAGCTCATGCACTCGGCGCGAACCAGGGAGTAGTAGTAGTCGCCGCCCTGGCCGCCGTACTCCTCCGGGAAGCAGAGACCGAGGAAGCCGAGCTCACCGGCGCGCTTCATCTTCTCGGTCGGCCAGTAGGTGTCCTCCCACTCGTTGCGGTGCGGGTACATCTCCTTCTTGACCCAGGCCTCCATCGACTCGCGAAGGTCTTCGTGCTCCTGGCTGAAGATGAAGCTCTTGGTGCCCTCTTCGAAGTTGGGCTTGATGACTTTGGAGCCGTCGGTCGCGGTCGCCATGGGTCTCTCCTCGTTCGCTGGTTCGTGATCGGCGGCGCCGGCCGCCCTGTGGGCGTGTCTGACTTAACGGGGTCATATGCACCCTTTAGCTCAGACACCCCCAGGCTGGGTGGACAGTAGCACTTCCTACTTTCAGCGGAGTCGGCTATGGTCCCGGGCCGATGGACTACGAGGTCGTCAAGTACGAGGTCGCCGACGGGGTTGCCACCGTGACCCTCAACAACCCCGAGAAGCGCAACATGCTCTCCGGGCAGATGCTGGTCGAGCTAGTCGATGCGATGAAGACGGCGCGCGACTCCGAGGACGTGCGGGCGGTCGTGCTCACCGGCGCCGGCGACAAAGTCTTCTGCGCCGGCGCGGACCTCGGCGGTTTCGGGGCAGACGTGCCGCTGGTCGCCAAGCACTTCGCCACCGATCTCTTCCTCGAATTCTTCAGGCTGATGCCGCGCCTCGGCAAGCCGAGCCTCTGCGCGGCCAACGGCCACGTGCTGGCGGGAGGGATGGGCCTTGCCCTCTCCTGTGACCTGCTGATTGCCAGGGAGGGGGCCACCTTCGGCACGCCGGAGATCAACGTCGGCGCCTTCCCCTACATGATCATGGCGATCATCTACCGCAACGTCCCGCGCAAGAAGGTTAACGAGATGATGCTGCTGGGCGAGCGGCTGAGCGCCGAGCAGGCGGTCGAGTACGGCCTCGCCAACAAGGTGGTCCCGGCCGGAGAGTTCGACGCCGCGGTTGCCGAGTGGGCGACGAAGTTGGCCTCGAAGAGCCCGGTGTTGATGCGACTGGGACACGACGCGATGTACCGCCAGCAGGATATGGCGGTCGACGATGCGCTCGATTACCTGCGCTCGCAGCTTTCGCTCACCTTCTCGACCGAGGACATCGTCGAGGGCGTCACCGCATTCTTCGAGAAACGCGATCCGCAGTGGAAGGGACGGTAGTGGCGACTGACCAAGAGACCAAGCACCTGCTCCCGGGCACCGCGCCTCTGGGCGAGCTGACCGAGCAGCTTCACGAGCGGCGCGAGAAGGCAAAGCTGGGCGGCGGTGAGGAGAAGATCGCCAAACAGCACGAGCGCGGCAAGATGACCGCGCGCGAGCGGATCGACCTGCTCGTTGATGAGGGCACCTTCGTCGAGATGGGCATCCACGGCCGGCCGCACTTCGCCCAGCGGGCGATGGAGGGCAAAGAGGCCCCTGCTGACGGCGTGATCACCGGCTGGGGCGACGTCGACGGCCGCCCCTGCTGCGTCGCCGCCTATGACTTCACCGTGATGGCCGGCTCGATGGGGATGACCGGCGAGCTCAAGGTCACCCGCCTGCGTGAGATGGCGCTCTCCAAGCGGATGCCTTTCATCTGGCTGCTCGACTCTGCCGGCGCTCGTATTCAGGAGGCGGCGGGGTCACTCTTCGCCGGCTCCGGCCACCTCTTCCGCGAAGAGGTCGAGATGTCAGGCGTGATCCCGATGGTCGCGGCGATGATGGGCCCCTGTGCCGCCGGCACCGCCTACATCCCCGCACTTGCCGACTTCGTGCCGATGGTCTCCGGCCAGGGCGCGATGGCGCTCGCCGGCCCGCACCTGACCAAAGCCGTCACCGGCGAGGACATCACGATGGAGGAGCTGGGCGGCGCCAAGGTCCACTGCCGCAAGTCGGGAGTGGGAGACCTCGAGGTCAAAGATGACGCGGAGTGCATCGAACGGGTCAAGCAGTACCTCTCCTACTTCCCCGCTAACTGCGAGGAGAAGCCGCCGCTACTCGACGTCTCCGACCCGGTCGACCGCATGTCGGAGAAGCTGATGGAGATCGTCCCCGACTCCTCACGCCAGCCTTACGACATGTACGACGTGATCCGCGAGATCGTCGACGACGGCGAGTTCTTCGACATCAAGCCGAAGTTTGCCAGAACACTGATCACCTGCTTCGCCCGCTTCGGCGGCCAGCCGGCGGGGATTGTCGCCAACCAGCCCAAGCACCTGGCGGGGATCCTCGACAACGACTCAGCCGACAAGGCGGCGCGCTTCATCAACCTCTGCGACGCCTTCAACATTCCGCTCGTCTTCCTCCAGGACGTGCCTGGCTTCATGGTCGGCGCCAAGGTCGAGCACGCCGGGATCATCCGCCACGGAGCGAAGATGCTCTACGCGGTCAGCCGCGCCACGGTGCCGAAGGTGACTGTGGTCGTGCGCAAGGCCTACGGTGCTGGCTACTACGTGATGTGCGGCAAGGCCTATGAGCCGGACCTGATTGTTGCCTGGCCCGGGGCCGAGATCTCGGTGATGGGGGCCGAGGGCGCGGTCAACATCATCGGCCGCTCGATGATCGAGGCCTCCGACGATCCCGAGGCGACGAAAGAGGCGATGCTGAACGCAGTTCGGGAGCAGATCGACCCATACATCGCCGCCGGCAACGCCGTGATCGACGACGTGATCGACCCGCGCGAGACGCGGCCAACCATCGTCAACGCTCTCCGCATGGCTCGAAACAAGCATGTGGAGAAGCCGAAGAAGCGCCATGGAGTGATGCCCGTATGAGCTCGTTCGAGGACCCAGTTGTCATCAGCTGCTCGATCAGCGGGGTGATCGCCAACCGGGACCAGTGCCCGGCGATCCCCTACACGCCCGAGGAGTACGCGGCGGAGGCGCGGCGTGCGGTCGACGAGGGGGCCTCGCAGATCCACATCCACGCGCGCAAGCCCGACGGCACGCCCTCCTACGAGGTCGAGGACTTCCGGGCGATCACCGAGGCGATCCTGGCTGAGGTCGGCGACGTGATCATCAACTACTCGACCGGGGCAATCGGCATCCCGATCGAGAAGCGGATCGAGTACCTGCGAGCGCTGAGGCCGGACGTCGCCGCACTCAACATGAGCTCGATGAACTACGCCAAGTACAGCTCTCGCCGCAAGGACTTCGTCTTCAAGGCCGTCTTCGAAAATAGCTTCGACACGATCATCGAGTTCCTCACCGCGATGCGCGAGCTCGGCATCAAGCCCGAGCACGAGTGCTTCGACGCCGGTCACGTCGCCAACCTCGACCCGCTGATCGACATGGGGCTGTTGGAGCGTACGCCGCTGCAGATCTCGTTGGTGATGGGCGTCAACGGCGGCATCCGACCCACCCCGCGAAACGTCGGCTTCATGGCCGACCAGATCCCCGGCGGCGCCGAGGGCGAGAACCAGTGGCAGGTGATCGGCATCTCGCGTGATCAGTGGAAGCTGCTCGGCGCCTCGCTGGTGCTGGGCGGCAACGTGCGCGCGGGGGTCGAGGACAACCTCTACCTGCCGAGCGGCGAGATGGCGCGCTCCAACGGGGACCTGATCGCCAAGGCGCGCCAGATGGCCGAGGACGTGGGGCGCAGGGTCGCCAGCGTCGCCGAGGCCCGTGAGCTGCTCGGAGTGCCGAAGCGTGAGCGCTCTCCCGCTTAGCGACGTCAAGGTCCTCGACCTCTCCCGGCTGCTGCCGGGCGGCTTCTGCTCGCTGTTGCTAGCCGACCTTGGTGCCGAGGTGCTCAAGGTCGAGGACACTGGCATGGGCGACTACATCCGCTGGGCGCCTCCCTACTACGGCAGCGACGACCAGCAGGAGCTGGGCACCCGCTCGGCTCTCTACCTCTCGCTCAACCGCGGCAAGCGCTCGATCCGGCTCGACCTCAAGTCCGAGAAGGGGCGCGAGGCGCTGCTCCGCTTGGTTGAACGCCACGACGTTGTCATCGACGGTTTCCGGCCGGGAGTCCTCGACCGGCTCGGCGTCGGCTACGAGCGCATGCGCCAGGCCAACCCGAGTGTCGTCTTCTGTGCGATCACCGGTTACGGCCAGGACGGCCCCTACACGCAGCGCGCCGGCCACGACATGAACTACCTCGGCCTGGTCGGGGTGCTCGGGCTGACCGGGGCCAAGGACGGCCCGCCGGTGCAGTCAGGTGGCCAGATCGCCGACCTCGGCGGCGGTGCCCTGATGGCGGCCTTCGGGGTAATGGCGGCGCTGCACGAGCGACGCCGCTCCGGTGAAGGGCAGATGGTCGACGTCTCGATGGCCGATGGCGCCCTCTCTTGGCTGGCGATGGTCGCCGGCCGCTACTTCTGCGATGGCGAGGTGCCCAAGCGGGGTGAGCAGCAGCTTGCCGGTGGTCTGCTCTGCTACCTGCCGTATGAGGCGAGCGATGGCTGGGTCACCTGCGGCGCTCTAGAGCCGAAGTTCTGGGCCGCCTTCTGCAACGGCGCCGACCGTCCCGATCTTGTGGAGAAGCAGTTCGAGGCGCCAGGGTCGGACGCCTGGCGCGAGGTCGCTGATGTCTTCCATTCACGCACGCGCGCCGAGTGGAAGGCCTTCAACGACGAGCACGACTGCTGCATCGAGCCGGTGCTGGACATCGACGAGGCGCTCGACTCCGAACTCGTTAGGGAGCGGGGGATGGTGGTGGAGATGGACCAGCCCGGGTTCGGTCCTGTACGCCAGCTCGGCGCCCCGGTGAAGATGAGCCGCACCCCCGCCGACCCGACCCGCCCGGCACCCGCCTTCGGCGAGCACACCGACGAGGTCTTGGCCGAGGCCGGCTACTCGGCCGAGGAGATCGCCGCGATGAAGGAGTCCGGCGCCGCGGCGGGCCCCAGCGCCGACGCGGCCACCACCTTCCGCGCATGACCGCCGACGGGACGAAATCCACCGTATGTCCGCGGATTTCGTCCCGTCGGCGGGGGGTTTTGGGGTGAGTGGCGCCAACGGCGACCTGCTGCGCATGGGGGAACTGGCCGAGGCCTCCGGGGTGCCGGTGCCGACGATCAAGCACTACCTGCGCGAGGGGCTGCTGCCTGAGCCGGTCAAGACGAGCCGCAACATGGCCTATTACCCGCCGGAGTTCGTCGATCGGATCCAGCTGATCAAGCAGCTGCAGGAGGAGCGCTTCATGCCGCTGAAGGCGATCAAGTCAGTCCTCGACGAGGATCCCGAGCGGGCCCGCGCCCTGGTCGAGCTGGAGGACCGCATCCTCGATCGCGCCCTCGCCGGCGAGCGCACCCGAACCAGCGCCGCCGAGGTCCGCGAGCGCTACGGCGTCCCCAAGGATGTCCTCGACCGACTCGAGAAACTCGAGGTGCTGAGCCCCAACAGCCGCGGCTACTCACCCTCGGACATCAAGATCATCGAGGCGATTAGCCGTTTCCGGGCCGGCGGTTACGACGAGCAGATCGGCTTCACCGTCTACGACACCCTGCGCTACAAGACGGCGTTGGAAGACCTCGTCCGCCAGGAGGTCGAGGTCGTTATGGAGCGCCTCGCCGGAGAGGTCTCCCCCGAGCGCGTAGTCGAGATGCTCGAATCCGGCGCCCAGCCCCTCCAGGACCTGATTGCCGCCCTCCACACGAAGCTGATGGTCGCCGAACTTGAGCGCCATCGCGCCAGCCGCGGCTGAACCGCCGTCGGCTGCGGCAAGCTGAGATCCGCTACTTAGCGGCGGCGAGAAGTGCCTTGCGGTCGGCTTCGATCCGGCCGTGGGTCATCATGTGGCCGCGGATTCTGGCCGCCTCGGCTGCCCGGTCGAGCGTTTCGTCGACACCGGGAGCGCTGGCCGCGGCACGGGCTTGGGCGAGTGTGTGCAGCGCCGTGGGGATCTGCCAACCCATTTCTCTGCGCTGTGCGGTGTTCGCCGCCCACTCCGCCTCCTTGAGGGCCTCATCAGTGCGGCCCAGGCCGAGCATTGCCCGGGCCCGCAGGGTGGAGCGCCAGGCCTCGGTCTCTCCACCTGAGCCCATCGCCTCCCGGTAGAGGCGGTCGGCGCGGTCGATCGTTGCCACGGCCGCCTCGTGTTCCCCGGCCGCCAGCTGCACATAGCTCATTGAGGTCAACGCCGTGCTACGGGAGAAGACATCGCCGAGCTGCTCAGTCAGCTCGCAGTTTCGCCGGGCCAAGGCCAGGGCCTCCTCGAAATCGCCGCGGTCGGCCATCAAGAGGCTCTTCGAACCTCGCGCCCAGCTCTCGGTCTCGGGGTCGTCGTACTCGCGGGAGAGGCGCAAGGCCTCGTTGAGCAGCTCTTCTGCCTCTTTTGGGCGGTCACGCTCTCGTAGCGCCACGGCCTTGGCCATCAGCGCCCAGGCCATCGGGCAGTCGACGACGATGCCGGCGCCCAGGCTGAGATCTTCCCCGGTCAGGTCGAGCAGCTCATCGATGGTCCTTTCCAGCGCATCGAGGTCTCCAGCGCACATGTGGGCATAGGCTCCGGCTCCGCGGATCGCGATCCTCAACGCGGGGTCGCCGGTCTCGTCGGCGAGCACGATTGCTTCCCGAGCTGCCGAGACCCATTCCGCCGAGCGCTCGGCGACGCCAGGCCTGGCTGCGGTCAGCAGCTTCAGCATCGCCAGCGCATGTACGTCGCCGGTCCGTTCAGCGATCTCGGTTGCCTCGGCGGCCAGCGCATCTGCCTCCTCGCGCTCCATTCCCAACCGCCAGGCGTATTCGAGTTGCAGCATGCGTGAGGAGACGGCCAGCGCCAGCGTCTCATCGTTTTCATCCAGTTCTGCGGCCAGGGCTGTGACTCGGCGCCATAGACGCAGGGCGTCCTGGGGCCGGGTGTGTCCCGCCCAATGCGCGGCCCTGGCGGACCAACGGGCTGCTTCCAGGGTTTGCTCTCCGGCTTCCATGTGATGAGCCACCAGCGCCGCCAGCTCATCGAGCCGGTCATGCTCGAGCTCAATCGTCGCCCGCGCCGCGGCGGCGTGAGTTGCGGCGCGGCGCTCGCTGAGCTGCGTCCCGTAGGCGACCTCCTGGGTGAGGGGGTGGCGGAAGGCAAGCACCCGTTCCGGGTAGAGCTCGGCTTCGTAGAGAAAGCCGCCATCTACCAGTTCGCACAGCGCCGGGTTCAACTCCTCCTCTCCCAGTCCGGCGGTCAATCCCAGAGCCCGGCCCCCGACCTCCTTGCCGATGACCGAAGCAACCTGGAGCAGCTGCTTGGCGTCAGGCTTGAGACGGTCGATGCGGGCGGCGAGCACCGCCTGCACGGTGGCGGGAACACCGGCCTCCTCGACCGGGCGCACGAGACGGTAGGCGCCTTGCTCGCCCTCGAAGTGGCCGGCCTCGACCAACTCGCGGATGATCTCCTCGACGAAGAAGGGATTGCCGGTGGTGCGCTCGTGGATCGGCGCCTCCAGGCCGTCCAGCGAGGGATCCTGACCGGCGATGTCGTACAGCAACTCGCGCGTGTGCTCCCGTCCCAGCGGCTGGAGCGAGACCTCGCGGTAGATCGGCGAACTGCTCCAGGCCGGGGAGTACTCGGGGCGGAAGTTGACCATCGCAAGCGTCTTGGTGCCCTCGACCGAGGTGACCAGCTCTCCCAGCATCGCGTTGCTTCCCTCGTCCATCCAGTGCAGGTCCTCGACCACGAGCACCACCGTGTGGCGGCGCCGGGGGGCGTTGACAAGCCGACAGACGATCCTGCCCAGCGCCCGTGCTCGCGCCTCCGGGCTCATCTGGGTGACCGGTCGGTCGGGGTCGGCCACGCCGAGAAAATCGAAAGCCAGCGGCAGGTCCTCGGCGAAGCCGGGGTCGAGCAGCAGCGCCCGGCCGGCGATCTTCTCGCGCGTGAGGCGCTCCGGCTCGCCGTCGGCGACTCCGAAGTAGGCGCGGAGCATTTCCAGGACCGGCATCAAGGGAGTCGACTGGCCGTGCGACTGCGCCTGAGCCTCGAAGACCTCGATCCCGCGCTCGCGGCAGCGCTCGCAAAACTCGTGACCGAGGCGGCTCTTGCCGACTCCGGGCTCGGCGACGATTCCCACCACGGCACCCTCACCCGCTTCGGCGCGGAAGAGCGCCTCCTCAAGCGTGCCCATCTCCTCGTCGCGACCGACAAAGCGCGAGAAACCCCGCTCGCGGGAGAGATCAAGCCGCGAGCGCGCGGAGCCGATCCCGGCCAGCTCGAAGACTTCGACCGGCAGGCTCGCCCCCTTGATGTCGAACTCGCCCAACTCCTCCAGGTTGAGGAAGCCCGAGGCAAGCGTCGCGGTTGCCTCAGTCAGGTAGGCAGTCCCCGGCTCTGCCAGCGCCTCCATCCGTTGGGCAAGGCCAACCGTGTGGCCGATCGCCGTGTACTCGCCCTCGCCACCGGCGCCGATTGCCCCGGCCACCACCTCGCCCGAGTTGATCCCGATCCGGGTGGAGAAGTTAAGGCCGGGCCCGCGGCGCAACTCGGCCGCGTACTCGGCGACGTCGTCGAGCATCTGTAGCGCCGCGTAGCAGGCACGCTGTGCGTGATCCTCGTGGGCGACCGGAGCACCGAAGACGGCCATGATTCCGTCGCCTGTGAACTTGTCGACGGTCCCGTCGAAGCGCTCGACCGCTGCGGCGAGGATGGCGAAGAAGCGCTGCATAATTCTGCGCCACTCCTCGGGATCCTGTCCCTCGGCCAGGTCCATTGAGCCGCTCACGTCGGCGAAGAGGACTGTCACCTGCTTGCGCTCGCCATCATCCTTCTCAATGCCAGCCATGAGAAAAAGACTAGCCCCAACTCCGCGGCTGACTTCGCCTTTAGTAGTCCAATAGCACTACAAAAGGCGAAGTCAGCGGGCTTGGGTAGCCTGGGGCGGTGCGATCTGTGCTTGTTACGGGGTCCTCGACCGGGATTGGGAGGGCGGCGGCCTTGCGGCTTGACCGGGACGGCTGGCGGGTCTTCGCGAGCGTGCGCCGGGAGGAGGATGCGGAGTTGTTGCGGGCCGAGGGGTCGGAGCGGTTGGTCCCGGTGATGCTCGACGTAACTGACATGGCGCAGGTTGCCGCGGCAGCCGAGCTGATTGGCGAGCGGGTGGGGGAGGCCGGGCTCAACGGCCTGGTCAACAACGCGGGTATCGCGGTGCTCGGCCCCCTGGAGACGATTCCCATCGACGACTTCCGGCGCCAGATCGAGGTCAACCTAACCGGCCAGGTCATCGTTACTCAAGCGATGCTGCCCCTCGTGCGCCGGGCTCGGGGGCGGGTGGTCTTCGTCAGTTCGATCGGCGGGCGCATGGCGCTGCCCTTCGGCGCCCCCTACCACGCGGCCAAGTTCGGCATCGAGGCCGTGGCGGATTGCCTGCGCCAGGAGTTGCGGCCCTGGAAGATCGACGTGGCTGTGATCGAGCCCGGCTCGATCGACACGCCGATCTGGGAGCGGGGCGAGCAGATCGCCGACGAGGTTGCTGCGCGCGCCCCGGCAGCGCAGGAGGAGCTCTATGGGCAGACGATCGAGCGCTTCCGTACCGCGGTTCGGCAGACCGCCGAGCGGGGCATCGCTCCAGACAAGGTCGCCGAGGTCGTGGCAAATGCACTCACCAGGCACCGTCCCCGCACCCGCTACGTGGTCGGTGCCGACGCCCGCGGCCAGGCGCTAGCCCGCCGCCTACTTCCCGACCGCGCCTTCGATTGGGTGGTCGCTCGCGCAATGCGCCTATAGACGGGGCGCACGTCCTGGCACCACTCTTATACTGGCTTCGAACCGATTGACTGGTCAGTCAACCAGCACTAGGGGATTACGTGCGCGCAGCGGTAGTACAGCTCAACTCGACCCACGACAAGGCCCGCAACCTCAGCGCCGCGGAGTCGCTGGTGCGCGCCGCCGCGGCCGATGGGGCCGAGCTGGTCGCGCTGCCGGAGAAGTGGAACCTGCTTGTCGGTGGCGAGGAGTTGTTGGCTGGAGCGGAGACGCTCGACGGTCCGAGCCTCACCGCTGCCCGTGCTTGGGCGAGGGACCTCAACATCCCCCTTCTTGCCGGCAGTATCCCCGAGCAGGGGCCCGCGGGAAAGGCGTTCAACACCTCGGTCCTGATTGGGCCCGACGGCGAGGACCTCGCCGTCTACCGCAAGATCCATATGTTCGACGTCGACGTCGACGGCGTCGCTTACCGCGAGTCCGAGCATGAGGAGCCGGGGGAGGAGATCGTCTCGGCCTCACTCGGCGACACCACGATCGGGCTCAGCGTCTGTTACGACCTTCGCTTCCCGGAGCTGTACCGGATTCTGGCCGTGCGCGGCGCTCGGATCCTCGCTGTCCCATCCGCCTTTACTGCCGCGACTGGCCGCGATCACTGGGAGCCGCTGCTGCGGGCCCGGGCGATCGAGAACCAGGCCTTCGTTCTCGCCCCAAACCAGGTTGGCGAGGCACCGCCGCACTTCCACTCCCACGGTCACTCGGCGATCGTCGACCCCTGGGGCGATGTGCTGGCAATGGCCCCCGACGGGGAGTGCTTCGTCGCCGTCGACCTCAACTTCGCCGCCCAGGACCGGGTTCGCGAGTCCCTGCCGTCCCTCGCCAACCGCCGTCCTCGCTCTTACTCGTGGCCACAGCTAATGGAGGTGCACGCCTGATGGCCAAGGCCGCCGCACCCGCAGTCGACAAGCGCCGCCAGATCCTCGACGCGGCGATCCGCGTCTTCGCCCGCCAGGGCTTCCACTCGACCCGTGTCTCCGACATCGCCGACGAGGCGGGCGTCGCCTACGGGCTCGTCTACCACTACTTCAGGTCCAAGGACGAGGTCCTCAACGAGCTCTTCAGCGAGCGCTGGTCGTTGTTGCTGGCGGCGATCGAGGAGACCGACCGAGAGGGCGCCTCTCCGCGCGCCAAGCTCGAGGCCGTCGCCGGCTTCATCGTCGATTCCTACCGCCACGACCCGGAGCTGATGAAGGTGATCATCGTCGAGGTGACGCGGGCGGCCAACTCGTTCGGCCGCACCCACCTGCCGGAGATCCGTCGCGCCTACGACTCGATTGCGAAGATTGTCGCCGATGGCCAGGAGGCCGGTGTGTTCCGCCGCGATATAGACCCCACTTTCGCCTCGATGTCCTTCTACGGGGCGATCGAGCAGCTGCTCTCCGGCTGGATCTTCGAGGTCATCCCGGCCTCCGATACGGACTTCGACCAGGCAAGGAGTCTTGTGGTGGCGACGATCTGCGACGGCCTCGAGCCGCGATAGGTAAGGTCGGGCGGAATGGACAACGAGATCGTCAAACGACTCGCCTGGAGCGGCCTCTTGGCCGCGAGCAGTGCCCTGGCCAGCGTGGTTGCGGCTCGGATCGCCGCATTTGCCTGGCGGCGCATCTTCGACGAGGAGCCGCCGGAGTAGCGTGCCCGACGGCGCCGGTACACCCCCGCGGCCCCAGGAGGATCGCTCGGTCAGCGAGCTGGTCTTCGACGTTGCCGAAAAGAGCTCTTCCCTCGTCCGCGAGGAGATCGAGCTCGCCAAGACCGAGATCACCGAGAAAGTCGGCAAGATCCTGCGCGGCTCGGTCGTTGGCCTCGCCGCCGGCACATTCGCCTTCCTGGCGCTGATCTTGGTCATGGAGGGTGTCGCCTGGCTGCTCGCGGAAGAGGTCTTCGACGGCAATGCCTGGCCCGGCTTCTTCGTCGAGGCGGCGCTGTTCCTCCTAATCGCCGCCGGCGCCGGGTTCTTCGCCTACCGCTCAGTCCAGGCCGGCGCTCCTCCGATGCCCGAGCAGGCGATCGAGGAGGCCAAGCTGATCAAGACAACCCTGGAAGGGGAGGGGGAGAAATGAGCGCTCAGCCTGAGCCGGTGCGACCACCGACGCCGGGCATGCCGGGCCGCTCGGCGGCGGAGATTCGCCGCGACATCGACCTCCAGCGCCGCGACCTCGGCAGCTCGGTGGAAGCCCTGCGAGGTCGCGTCACCGAGCTGACCGACTGGCGGCGCCAGGTGCGCGAGCACCGCTCCCAGCTGATCGTCGGCGCTGCCGTCGCCGGTTTCGCGCTCGGCGGCCTGATGATGCTGCGCCGCCGCCGCTAGGGAATCTGCACGGTGGCGGACCTAGCTGAGATTCAAGGGATGATCGAGGCGGCTCTTCCCGGCGCCAAGGTCGAGGTAGCTGATGAGACCGGCACCGGCGACCACCTGCGCGCCACCGTCTCCGCGCCCCAGTTCGAGGGCCTCTCCCGCCTCGACCAGCACCGCCTGGTCAAGGCCGCGGTCAAGCCGCGCTTCGACGACGGGGTGATCCACGCCCTCTCGCTGAAGACCGAACCGCTCGGATAGCTAGTCTGTATCCGTGGCCGACGCCGAGCTGAAGCAGAAGGTTGAAGAGCTGATCGCAGCTAACCCCGTGCTGCTCTTCATGAAGGGTGTCCCCGAGGCGCCGCGCTGCGGCTTCTCTATGCGAGTCGTGCAGGTGCTCGACTCGATGGACGTCGAGTACGGCGCGATCGACGTGCTGCCGGCGCTGCAGCCACTGCGCGAAGTCACAACCGAGATCTCAGACTGGCAGACCTTCCCACAGCTCTACGTCAACGGCAAGCTGCTAGGCGGCGCTGACATAGTCGAGGAGATGTTCGACTCGGGCGAGCTAGCCGAGGCGCTCGGCGTCGAGCAGCCCGAGGCGGCGCCGGCGCCGGCCGCGACTCTGGCGCAGTCACCGCCGCTTCAGGTCGAATAGGGCACACCTGCCCGGTCAGCCTGCTTCCGAGGACGATCTAGCGAGGCAGGGTGACGCCGTGGGGCCCCGTCGTATACGGGGTGATCAGCCGGCCGACGGCTACTGCGTCCCCCGTCAGTTCTCCCGGTGACCGAGGTCCTTCGGTTGGGTTGGGATCTGCCAGGGCTTCTTCGGTCAGACGAGTCGCCAGGTTCCGCGTCATTTTTCGTTCATGGATGCGATCCAGGGCAAAGACCTCGAGCAGGATGCTCTGCCCCCTTCCTTGTAGCGGCAGAAGACAGTTGGTCCCAAACCAGGACCAACTCACCCCTTGCGGAAGCACGTTGGCAACGAGCTGGTGTTCGGTGGGTTTGAATTTGCTGACCAGGTCGGCGAAGTGAACGACGGCTTTTCGTTCTCCATCCTTCTTCACGTTCTTGAAACGTCCGAGATAGATCGCGAGTTCCTTCGTGCCATCGGGGACCTCTCCCCATTTAAGGGGGACCCAAAGCGATCCCCAGCCGCAACGGACGCTCGGATCGAGTTCGCCGTTGGCCTGTATTCCAGGGCTTTTCAGGTCGATCGCCGCCGTGACGGGCGGGTCGCTTCCGCCGCCACAACCGGCGAGCGCCACCGCAGCCGCGACCAGTGCCAGCACCGATACGCGCCACCCCGCCTTTTTCAGATTCCCCTGCGTCATGGACAAGCGCCCACGATTTTAGTCAGATTTTCTTGTGGTAGCCGCTAGACCGTCGCGTGTTCGGCTGCGTCGTCCTTGACCTGGAAGGACGATCCACAACCGCAGGCCGCAACCACGTTCGGGTTGTTGACCTGGAAGCCGGCGCCTTGAAGGCCTTCGACGTAGTCGACCTCGGAGCCGAAGACGAACTGCATGCTGACCTTGTCGACGACCACCGAGACGCCGTCGACCTCGAAGACGTGGTCGTCGTCCTTGGCCTGGTCGAAGGCGAGTGCATACTGGAACCCTGAGCAGCCCCCGCCGCGAACGGCGACCCGGAGCGCCTGGGTCTCGGCTCCCTCCTGGGATCCGAGCAGCTCCGCGATCTTGCCGGCAGCCTTGTCGGTAAGGGAGATCGCCTCTTGCGGTGCGTCAGTCACTTTACAAAGTGTAGCGAGAGGTCTGCGAGAATCGCTCGTCTTGAGTTCCAGTGCCAAAACCGCGGTGGTCTGCGACACGACTGCCTACCTCCCCGCCGACCTGATCGCATCGCGCGGGATCCAGACGATCAGCCTCTACGTGACGGTGGACGGGCAGCAGGAGCCGGAGGCCGAGATCTCCGACTACGCGGCGTTCTACGAGCGCCTGCGCGCTTCCGAAGGCGGGGCTACGACTTCGCAGCCGTCGATCGGGGACTTCGTCTCCGTCTACGAGCCACTGCTCGACGAAGGCCGTGAGATCGTCTCGGTCCACATCTCCTCAGGCATCTCCGGAACCTTCGAAGCGGCCGGCCAGGCCCGCGAGCGCCTCGTCGCGGAGGGAAAGGGAGGGGAGCGCATCCATCTCTTCGACTCGCGCTCGGCGGCCGGGGGGATGGGCCTCTGTGTGCTCGCCGCCGTCGCCGCGGCGACGAGCGGTGAGGACGGCGAGGCGACCGTCGTGCGCGCTCAGCGGGCGCGCGAGGAGTTGAAGATGTGGTTCGCGATCGACACGCTCGAGTACCTGCGCCGGGGCGGCCGCATCGGCGGTGCCCGCGCCTGGATCGGCTCGGCCTTGAAGATCAAGCCGATCCTCACGCTCGAGGAGGAGATAACCCCGGTTGAGCGCGTCCGCACCCGGGCTCGCTCGATCGAGCGGTTGCGGGACTACGCCCGCCAGCGACACGAATCCGGCCTCGATGCCTGGGTCGTCCAGCACATCCAGGACGACGAGACGGCGGCGGGCCTGATCGAAGACGGCCGCGAAATCTTCGGCTGCGAGCCGGCCTTCACCTCCGAGATAGGCGCCGTTCTGGGGGCCCATGTAGGCCCCGGCCTGCTCGGCATCGGCAGCGTCAGCAAAGCTGTCCTTGGCTGACGCAGTCCCGGGTCCTCGCGTAAGATAATTGCGTGAAATTTCTTGCGTTAATCGGTACTTGTCTTGCGTTGACCCTCGCCGCCTGCGGTGGTGGCTCGGGCCAGACAGGCGGCAGCTCGGTTGGCACCGGCGAAGGAGCTGGCTCGGGGCAGAACGTGGCTGAGAAGGCGCCACCCTGCCCCCGTGGCCCGACGGTGACGATGTCCAAGGCCGAAATCACGAAGCTGCCGCCCTTGAGGATCCCCAGGCCGACCGCGCCGCCGCCGCACCACCTTACGGTCGTCGACCTCCGCAAGGGCTCCGGGCCCGGGATACCCAAGGGCGATTCGGTGACCAACCGGGAGACGCCCTACCTCAGATATTTCGTCGCCAGCTACCCGGAAGCCCTCAAAGGACACCTGACCGGGCAGTACGGACCGGGCAAATACCTGCTTGAAGAAATGCCCAAGGGCGAGGCTCTGGGCCTGATCGGAATGAAGGTGGGTGGCCGGCGCGAGATCATCACCCCGCCAAAGCTGGTGTTTCCACGCTGGAAACCGAGCTGGGGCTACACGCCCTTCGTCGACATCTACGTCGTCGACCTTCTCAGCATGGAACCGCCGCCCGATCGCCGGGTCGAATACAGGCATGGTCGCCCGTGCTAGTCAGATCTCTCAGCTTGGCCGGTGCCTGCCTCGCATTGGTCTTCATGGGTTGCGGCGGCGGCACTGACCAGACGTCCAGTCGTCCCGCCCCGGCTGGGGTGCTGTCCAAGGCCGAAATCGCGAAGTTGCCTCCTTTGAGGATCCCCAGGGCGAGCGGGCCGCCCCCGCACCGCCTCCGGATCGTCGATCTCCGTAAGGGATCCGGGGCAGCGGTGGCCAAGACGGGCGTAGTGTCGATTCGTTTTATCGAGGACACCTACCCCGAGGCTCTAAAAGGTCGGCAGGGTGGGCTGAGCGAAGGCGAAGTCCGTTGGCCGAGCTGGTCCCTCGACGAAGCCTCTAGGGGCATTCGGCTCGGTTTGCCCGGTATGAAGGTCGGAGGCCGGCGCGAGCTGATCGTGCCGCCGAAGGTGGCGTATCCGCGCTGGAAACCGAGCTGGGGCTACGCGCCCTACGTCTCCATTTATGTGGTGGACCTGCTGGGCGTAGAACCCCCGGCAAATCTCCGGGGGTAGGCGGTCCGCCCGCCGGCCGTTCGATGACGCTTAGCTGGAGACGCGCTCGCCGAGGGTCTGCAGCATGTCCTCGACCCGGACGAACTTGACGCGGGGGCGGCCGTGGGGCTCGCCGCGGCCGACCTCGGCCTGGTCGATTGCCTGCCAGTCCTCGAAGCTGACATAGCGGACGTCGCGCTCGGCGAGCAGGGCCTCGACCGCACCTGGATCCGGGCTCGCGGGGCTGAGCAGGGTCTGGGACTCGATGTCAGCGAGCAGGTGCTGGACCGTCTCTAGCGCGTCCTTCTTGTTGGTGCCGATCACACCTGATGGGCCGCGCTTGATCCATCCGGCGGTGTAGTGGCCAACCTTGTGGCCGGAGTCGTGTGAGTCGAGCACGCGGCCGCCCTCGTTGAGGATCAGGCCCCGCTTCTCGTCGAAGGGGACGCCCTCGATCGGGATGCCGGTGTAGCCGACCGAGCGCAGCACCAGGCCGCACTCCAGCTCTTCGCGCTCGCCGGTGTCTCGGGCGCGCAGCGTGCCGCCTTCTTCGACCAGCTCGTTGCGACCGATCACGATCTTCTCGACCTTGCCGTCGCCCTTGATCTCCACTGGCGAGGCGAGGAAGCGCAGGACGATCCGCTGCTTCTTGCCCTCCGGCTCGCGCTGGGAAAACTCGCGCAGCGTCTCGACGTTTACCCGGGTCGTCTTGTCGGCCTCGTCAGACTCGAGGTAGGCAGCGCTGGCCGGATCGAGCTCCACCTCGGTGGGATCGACGACGACGTCGGCGTCCTCCATCTCACCGAGCTCCTTGATCTCGGGGTTGGTAAAGGCGGCCTGGGCCGGGCCACGGCGGCCGAGCACGACGATCTCGCTGATCTTCTTCGCGTCGAGTAGCTCGATCGCATGGTCGGCGGTGTCGGTCTGGCGCAGCTCGTGGTCGCTCAGCGCCAGCATCCGGGCGACGTCCATCGCGACGTTGCCGTTGCCGATCACGACTGCGCGCTCGCAGGAGAGGTCAAATTCCTCACTGGCGTAGTCGGGGTGGGCGTTGTACCAGCCGACGAAGGCGGTGGCGGCGTGGCTGCCGGACAGTTCCTCGCCAGGAATGCCGAGCTGGCGGTCGGTCTCGCAGCCGACCGTGAAGACGATCGCGTGGTAGAGCCGCTCGAGATCCTCGACCTCGATGTCGTGGCCGACCTTGACGTTGCCGAAGAAGCGAAAGCCCTCGCGCGCGGCGGTTTTCTCGTAGACCCGGATCACCGACTTGATCTTCGGGTGGTCGGGCGCGACGCCGCCGCGGACGAGGCCGAAGGGGGTGGGGAGGCGATCGAAGAGGTCGACCTGGGCGTGTACGTCCTCACCCTTGAGGATGTGCTCGGCGGCGTAGAAGCCGGACGGGCCGGCGCCGACGATGGCAACGCGGACGGGGTTCTCGGGTGTGCCGATCTGGGTCATAGGTCTTCAAATCGCGAACTGCATCAACTTCTCTATCTGCTGGGAGGAAAAGTTGATGCAGTTCGGGGTTGCGGGAGCGGAAAGAATAGGGAACTCGCCTCGCCCGCTACGCGGCGAGCAGCATCTCGTTGCAGTTGGGGCAGATGCCATGGCTGAGAGCCGGCAGCTCGGGGCGGTTGAACAGCTCCAACCGCCGCACCGCCTCCTCGACCTCGACCCACTCGCCGTCGACTTCGAAGCGATCGCACCAGCCGCACATGGTCAGGGTGCTCTCGCTGCGTGGAACATCGGGGTCGAGCAATGGTTGCGATTCCTCCCGGATCTCCTCTGAGCGCAGTCGTGCTGAGAAGAGGACTGCGCGTCCCCCTGGCTTGGCGACGATCCTGATGTTCATCTTGCGTCGTACGCCCGGTCCGTCGCAGCGGAAGGGCAGCTCCACGCTCCCGACCTCGTCCCGGATCCGGCGTACCAGCATCCGCTGAAGCTTTCTCATTTCGTCCCCGGCGACGTAGTCCCAGAGCGAGCGGCCGAGGCTGGTGGCAGCCTCATTCCAGTCGTTCTCCGCGGCGAAGCGGTAATAGCCCTCGTCGGCCCTGACCAGGTGGTCCTGCTCGTCGATCGCGTAGCTGAGCGACTCAACGCTCATGCGCCCGCAGCGACGGCGCTGGGCGCGCCGTCGAGTGCATCGAGGGCTTTGCGCGGCGGGAGCGCTACGCAGGTGAAGATCGGCGTCTCCAACTCCGTGTACTCGCTTGACTCGGTTGGACGCAGCTCCTGCACGAGGTCGAGGAACATGCCGGGATCGTCTCCCTCAAAGGCGACGACGAACTCCTGATCATCGAGGCCGAAGGAGTAGGAGGTGTTGATCGTGATCTCTGGGTAGCGGCGGCCGACCTCGATGTGGCTCTTCATGATCCGGCCACGCTCCTCCGCCGGCAGCCCGTACCAGCGCCGCTGCTTCACCATCGGGTAGAGGAACATGTACTTGCGCTCAGAGACGCAGATCTCCGGCCGCGCCTGCTCCTCCGAGTAGGGCGAGCGCTTGGTCATCGAGAGGAACGAGTAGGGCGTCTTGGTCCACTTCGCCAGGCCGCTCTGACCGAGCACGACGTGGAAGGTGTGCAGGTCGTCAAGGTTTGGGCTCTGGCTGAGCAGGACCAGGTCGACGTCGCCGCGCGTACCTATGGTTGAGTAGGCGCGCAACGAGCGGTCGAGGGCGAAGTCCTCGCAGGCGGCGAGGAACTCCTGCTTGTCGGCGGCTCGGAGATCGGCGTCGAGGCGACGCCAGGCGGGATCGACCTTGAAGAACGTGAACTTGGCAAATGTGCGGTCGGCCATTGGGGTCACGATAGCCGTTGTGATTGGGGTTATGGCGGGCCTCGGGTGGGGGTCTCCACTTAACTTTTTCGGTGCTGGGCCGACGGGGAGCGGGCAGGGGGTTCCGCTTAACTTTTTCGGTGAGGCGGAGGCGGCGACTCCCGGGCCGCCTGACGAAAAAGTACAAGACGCTCCACCCCCTGCCCGCTCCCCGTCAACGAACGTCACTCTCGTGCTGCTTCCTGCCGGGGCCAGTATCAAAGAGCTTGTGGGGGCTGGGATGTCACCTGGGCTATTGAGCGCTGGCTTGGGGACTGTGCCGGCGGAGCAGACTTATCTGGACATCTCGCAGGGCAACCGGGTCTTCGATTCGCTTTATGACTCCGGGCTTCCGCGGGATGTCGGGGGTGGGATTTGTGGGCCGGGGTATTCGCGGGCTGTGGTGGAACGGGCGGAATCTGCGCCTGCGGACATCGTGCCCGGGTTGCTGGCGACGACGCTGCATGGGGCGGGAAAGGGTTGCGTGGTGCGGAGCCTGGAACCTGCGGCTCTGGCGAGGCTCGTGCGTGGGCTGCGCGGCCACGACCTGCTGATCGCAATCGAGCGAGCGCCTCCAGGGAAGAACCAAGCGCTGACCGTAGGGATCGCGGGTCGGGGGTTCGACGGGGACCTCACCTCCGACAGCACCCGAACCGACGGATACGTGCTGACCACTGATATCGCGCCGACGGTCTTGGGGCGCTTCGGCATCGCCGTTCCTTCAGCGATGTCGGGGCAGCCGATTCGGGCTGAGGGGAACGTTGACGCGGCGGCGATCGAATCACTTGGAGAGCGGATGTCCGTCATCTCCGGGCGGCGCGGGCCGGTGATCGGGGTCAGCTTGCTTGCCTGGTTTTTCATCCTGGGGCTCTCGGTGCTAGTTACCCGCGGCCGGGCGGTCCGAGCCGGCGTGAAGTTGCTGGGCCTTAGCGTGGTCTACCTGCCCTTGGTGCTGCTGATCGGGGCAGCCCAGGAGCCGAGTCAAGGGGCCGAACAGCTCCTCGTGATGGTGGGTGCGCCTGCCCTTGCGGCGATCACCTTTGCTGCGCTCAACGGCTACCGGGCGCTTGCGGTGGCCTCCGGTCTTGTCGTTCTCTCCTATGCGGCCGACGTGATCGCTGGCTCGCCCCTAACGACGCTCTCGCTGCTGGGGCCGAATCCAGGGCTCGGTGTGCGCTTCTACGGGATCGGCAACGAGTTGGAGGCACTGCTCGGCGTGCTTGTTGTCGCCGGCACAGGTGCGGCGCTGGCGGGTTTCGCCCCGAGGCTTTCGGCCCGCGCCGGCGCGGCGGCATTTCTCCTATCCGGCTTGCTCTTCGCCTTGATCTTTGCCGCTGGGCGCTTCGGCGCCGACGTCGGCGCCGCGATCGTCCTACCCATGGGGGCCGCGGTCGCCGCTTCCAGGGCCGCGACTCCGCGACGACGCGCGGCCTTGCTCATCTTCGCCGCAGTTTTCGCATTCGTGGGATTCATTGCGGCGGTCGACCTCCTCACGGGGGCTAACGCACATCTCACTCGGTCGGTGCTCGACGCCGGGGGGCTCGGCGATCTCGCCGATGTCGCGCAGCGGCGGCTACAGCTCTCGGCTCATAGCTTTCTGCGTCCGGTCGTCATCTTCTTCCTACCGCTGGTCGCTGCCCTCGCAGTGTTGGCTGTGTTGCGCCGAGACAGGCTCCACCGTTTGCTGGAAAAATCGCCAGCGATAGAGGCCGGCCTCTATGGTGCGCTCGTAGCTACCGTCGCCGGCACCCTCGCCAACGACTCTGGGGCACTGATCTTGGAGATCGGCACCGCTTATCTGCTCGTTTTTGCGACCTTCGCTTGGGCCGAGGAGTCGCCCAGACTCGATCGTCTCGGTTGAGCGCTGGTCGATCCACTACCCTTGACAGTTCGTGCGGATTGCACTCGTCTCGCCATATTCCTGGACCTACCAGGGTGGGGTGAACCGGCACGTGGAGGCGCTTGCCGAGGAGTTCCTCGGCCGCGGCCATCACGTACGCGTACTTGCTCCATTCGATCCGCCTGGGCGGATCAGCCAGGTGCTGCATCGCGCCGCTCCGGAGGCCCGTGAGATCCCCGACTACCTGATCCCGCTCGGCCGCTCCGCCGGCTTCCCCTCCAACGGTTCGGTCTCCAATCTCGCGCCTTTTCCCGCTGGCGGGGTCCATGTACCGCGGCGCGAGCTGCGCCAGGGGCGCTACGACGTTGTCCACATCCATGAGCCGGTGGTGCCACTGGTCGGCTGGAACGCTGCGCTTGGTGCCGAGTCTCCGGCCGTCGGCACCTTCCATGCCTACTCGACCAAGCCGGTGCCTAACTTCATCGCCAAAGCGTTCGGCGCCCGCCGCGTCTTCAACCGCCTCTCGGCACGAATTGCCGTCTCGGAGGCGGCCGCCTGGACCGGCCGCCGCTGGTTCGGCGGTCACTACGAGATCATCCCCAACGGCGTTGACGTCGACGCTGCGCCGCGTGGCCCCAAGCCGGCTGGGGGGGAGTTGCGGGTTCTCTTCGTCGGCCGCCCCGAGGATCGCAAGGGGTTGCCGATCCTGCTCTCGGCTTTCGGTGCGCTGGTCGAGCACGTTCCAAGCCGGCTCACCGTGATCGGCGCTGAGCGCGAGGACGTGCTCCACTACCTCGCTGATCCCGAGACGATGCGGTGGATCGATGTGCGTGGCCGAGTGTCAGGGGACGCTCTCCAGCGCGCTCTCCACGAGGCCGATCTTCTCTGCGCGCCCTCGCTCTCGGGCGAGAGTTTCGGCATGGTCCTGACCGAGGCCTTTGCCGCTGGGACCCCGGCGATCGCCTCTGCCATCGCCGGCTACAGCGACGTGGTCAGCGACGGCGTTGACGGTGTTCTGGTGCCTCCGGGCGATCCGCAGCGGCTTGCCGAGGAGCTCCAGCGAGCCCATTACGAACCGGAGAAGCTGGCGGCGATGGGGGAAGCGGCGCGGCAAAGCGCCCAGCGCTATGCCTGGCCCCGAGTCGCCGATCGGGTGACAGCGGTCTACGAGCGGGCAGTCGAGATGCCGGAGCCACAGGGGACGCTCGAGCGCGCCGCACACTGGGCGGGTTTGCGGCCGGCTGACGGCTTGCCGACGAACCCCCCGCGGCGGCTGCCGTCGCTTGATCCGGCGCCTGCCCGGACCGGCAACCGACGCCGCAAGGTGGCCCGTCGTGCCGGTCTCGGTGCCGCCGGCGTGTTGGGGGTTGGATTGACGGCGCTCGCGGCGCAGAAGATCGGTGTCGACAACGTCGTCGAAAGCATCGTCCGCTCCGACCTCAGCTGGGTGCTGGTTGCCTGTGCGTTGATGGCGCTCTCCCTCTTCTTCCGCGCCGCTTCCTGGTACTGGATCGTCCGTGCCGCGCTGCCGCACCGGCCGGTGCGGCGTCGCGATGTGACCGCGGCAACGATGATCGGCGTACTGATGTCGGCGACCCTGCCTGCCCGCCTTGGTGAGCCGGCCAGGGCCCTGTCGCTGGCAAGGAGGACAGGTCGCATGCGCGAGACCTTTCCAGTCCTGCTCGGAACTGTCGTCTCCCAGACCGTTCTCAATCTCGGGGCCCTGGCATTGCTCGGCGTCGTCATCGTGTCCACTACCGACCTCTTCCACTCCAGTACCCAGAAGCTCTTCGTCTTCAGCTTCGTGCCCTTGGCGTTGTTGCTGCTCGTGTTGGTGGGCCCACCGCTGATGAGGCGCAATGGCAACGGCCGCCTTGCCCGACTGGGGGCCACCATGCACGCGGCCCTCGTGCAGGTGCGCGCAGGCCTGCGCGTCTTCCGCCAGCCGCGCCGGGGCGCTGCGGCTGCAGCTGCGCAGCTCACTGCTTGGGCGATCCAGCTCGCGGCCTGCTGGGCGCTCCTAGCTGCCCTTGGCCTCAGTAGCCAGGCTGGTATCGGTGCCGCCGCCGCGGTTCTCTTCGCCGTTAACGTCACCGCGGTGGTTCCGGCGACGCCATCCAACATCGGCGTCTTCCAGCTTGCTGTGATCAGTGTTCTTCACACCGGTTTCGGCATCGGCACCGCCGATGCTCTGGCCTACGGAGTCATCCTGCAGGCTGTCGAGATCGCCACTGCGGTTGCCCTCGGGTTGCCGGCCCTGGTCCGCGAGGGCCTCACCTGGAGCGACCTGCGTGTGCAGGCGCTCTCTACAGCCCCTGTGCGTCTGAAGCCGCAGCCCGCCCGTTTCGAATAAGGTGCTGCCGCTGACGGCGGTTTATACATGTGACCTGATTAGTACCAATAGTCCAAGACGACGATGCACTCCGACAGTACTCCGTCCCCTGCGGGGGTTCGAGCCGGAGGGACGGTTCTCTCGCTGCTGGCCGGACCACTCTGCGGCCCTATCCTCCGCGCCCACCTTGAAGGACCGCTGCGGCTGCCGGACCTTCGCGACCAGATCGGCGGTGCCGCCCAAACGACCCTGCGCGGCCAGGTCGGCACCTTGCGCGCGTTCGGCGCACTGGAACGACATGTGCGTTCCGGCATGCCCTATACGGTCGAGAACGAGCTGACTGATATCGGCCGCGGCATTCTCGATGTCGCCGAGGTTGTCGAAGTCTGGCTCTCGCGGGCGCCGCAGGGTCCGATCCCCTTTGGCAGCGAGTCGGCGAAGGCCGCGCTCAAGTCACTTGTCGGCGGCTGGGACTCCACGGTGCTTCGTGCCCTTGCTGATCACCCCCTTTCGCTCACCGAGCTCAGCGGTGTCATTCCCGACGTTAGCTACCCGTCGTTGGAGCGGCGCATCTCGGCGATGCGTTCCACCCACCAGGTCGAGGTGCTACCGAGTGAAGCCGGTAAGTCCAAGCCCTATGCGGTCACTACTTGGACCCGCCAGGCGGTAGGTCCGTTGGTCACGGCTGGACGCTGTGAGTGTGAACACATCGGCGTCAGCGCCGATCCGCTCACCAGGATCGATATTGAGGCGGCCTTTCTGCTTGCTGTACCACTGGTCGTCTTGCCAGCGGGCCACTCGGGGTCGTGCATTCTCGCGGTCAATACCGGTGAGGGCGAAGTGCCTACTGACCGAGCAACCGGCATCCAGGTCAGCTTGGAGCAGGGAGAAGTTGTCTCTTGCGTCTCCGACCTCGAAGAGGATCCGAGCACCTGGGTCCTCGGCACGGTTGACGCCTGGGTCGAGGCGATCGTCGACGGTCGTTTCGACGATCTCTGTGTCGGGGGAAGTGACCAGGAGTTGGCGCGGGACCTGCTCAGAGGCCTTCGCCGATCTATCTCGGTAACTGGCTGAGCAGCCAACGTGCCAGAATGCCGGTGGCTTGACCACGAACGGGCAACCCAGCGAGCATCTAGACGTGTTGATTGTCGGGGCCGGGCTTTCGGGCGTTGGCGCTGCACATCACCTTCAGAAGGCCTTTCCAGGTCGCAGCTATGCCATTTTTGAGGCGCGCGAGGAACTCGGGGGAACCTGGGACCTTTTTCGCTACCCGGGGATACGCTCGGACTCCGACATGCACACACTGGGCTACCGATTCCGGCCCTGGACGAACTCGAAGACGATTGCCGACGGGCCCTCGATTCTCGAATACGTGCGCCAGACCGCGCGGGATGGGGGGATTGAGGGGAAGATTCGCTTCCAGCATCGTGCGGTAAGGGCCAAGTGGTCGAGCGAGGAGGCGCGCTGGAGTGTGGAAGCTGAGCGCTCTGACACGGGGGAGACGGTGACCATCACCTGCAGTTACCTCTGGGTCTGCAGTGGCTACTACCGCTACGACGAGGGATTCACTCCAGAATTCGAGGGAACAGAGAGCTTCGGCGGGCGGATCGTCCACCCCCAACATTGGCCCGGGGATCTCGATTACGCCGGTAAGCGGGTGGTCGTCATCGGCAGCGGTGCCACGGCCGTGACGTTGGTGCCGGCGATGGCCAAAGAGGCTGCTCACGTGACGATGCTGCAGCGTTCGCCGACCTATATTGCCTCGCTGCCGGCTGAAGACCCACTCGCTGGAGCCTTGCGGCGTGTGTTGCCCAATAAGGCCGTCTACACGATCGTGCGTTGGAAGAACGTCCTCCTCCAAACCGCCTTCTACCAGCTCAGTCGCCGTCGCCCGCAGGCCGTAAAGAAGATGGTCCGCCGCGGCGTTGAACGCTCGCTGCCGGCCGGCTACGACATCGACAAGCACTTCAAGCCGCGCTACAACCCCTGGGACCAGCGCATGTGCCTGGTGCCCAATGGTGATCTCTTCAAGGCAATTCGCGACGGCAGCGCTTCGGTCGTCACGGACACGATCGACACCTTCACCGAGAATGGGGTAAAGCTCGACTCCGGCGAGGATCTGGCGGCTGACGTGATCGTCACCGCCACCGGGCTCAACCTCCTCTTCCTCGGCGGCATGGAGCTGGTCGTCGATGGGCGTACGGTCGACGTACCGAAGACGATGACCTACAAGGGGATGATGTTGAGCGGGGTTCCCAACTGCGCCTTCACCGTCGGCTACACCAACGCCTCTTGGACCTTGAAGGCGGATCTGACCTCCGAATACGTTTGCCGCTTGCTTGCCCACATGGACGCGCACGGCTACACGAAGAGCGTTCCCGAGATAACCGATCCGAGTGTTACCGAGACACCGCTGCTCGATTTCACCTCCGGCTACGTCCTGCGCTCGCTGGACGAATTCCCCAAGCAGGGTTCGAAGGAGCCCTGGAAGCTGCGTCAGAACTACATCTTCGACCTGCGCTCGATCCGGCGCGGCCCGATCGACGATGGCGCGATGCAGTTCGCTCAAGCGACCCCGCACGTGCAGCCGCCCCGTGAGAAGGTAGCTAGCTAAGTTGACGGAGCTGACTGACCAGCAGGCCGAGCTGTGTGAGAACAGTGAGACCGACTACTCCGATCTGCGTGCCCTCTTCATCAACTGCACCCTGAAGCGCAGTCCCGAGGTTTCTAACACCCAAGGGTTGATGGACATCTCGATGGAGATCATGCGTCGAAATGGCGTCGAGGTCGAGGTTGTCCGTGCGATCGATCACGAGATCGCGACGGGTGTTTGGCCCGACATGACCGAGCACGGCTGGGACGCGGATGAGTGGCCCGGGATCTTCGAGAAGGTGATGGCCGCCGACATCCTCGTCCTCGGCATGCCGATCTGGCTGGGGGAGAAGTCCTCAGTGGCTACACAGGTAATCGAGCGCCTCTACGGCAACTCGCACCTGCTCAACGACGCCGGTCAGTACGCCTACTACGGGCGTGTCGGCGGCTGCCTGGTCACCGGCAACGAGGACGGGGTCAAGCACTGTGCGATGAACGTCCTCTACTCACTCCAGCACCTTGGCTACACAATTCCGCCCCAGGCTGATGCCGGCTGGATCGGCGAGGCCGGTCCGGGGCCCTCATACCTCGACGAGGGCTCGGGCGGCCCCGAGAACGACTTCACCAACCGCAACACCACCTTCGCTGCCTGGAACATGCTCCACTTGGCGCGGATCCTCAAGGACGCCGGTGGCATCCCCGCCCACGGCAACCAGCGCCCCGCCTGGGACGCTGGTTGCCGCTTCGATTTTCCGAACCCCGAGCACCGGGTCTGAGTCGCCCTCAGGGGAAGAGGCGCCTCTGCAGTAGCAGGGTGCGTGGGTCTGTAGCTCGCGGCGCAAGTGCTTTTACTCCCTGGATGCTCGCTGTTGTAGCTGTGTTGCACCCGTCGATTAGGAACCAGGCGCCGACGAATTCGCCTTTGAAGGGCACGTCGAGCGCCGTCGTCTGGAACGTTTCCGTCGCATTTTCGTAGAGATAGCCTTCCCCTTCTTCCGGTTCGCCGTACTCGCTGATCGGCACCTCGAAGAGGCATTTGGAGAGCGCTTCGACTTTTTTGCCAATCGGACCGAGGCCGTTGATCGTTTGCTGCTGGGCTGCGATCGTCTGCCCTTGTTGGCTAACTGTCTGAGTCAACGAGGCGATCTTTTTTTCGGCCCTGATCAGCCCGCTGCTGAGCTGCTTGACCCGGTTGTTGAGGCAGGTGGAGCCACATCTCGCCTGCGCGCCTGCGGTGAGGCTCAGGCTCATCGCCAGGATCGCGGCGAGCGCGACCAAAACTCTTCTCATCGTCTCTCCCTCCGGCGCGCGAGGCGCGCCCGTGTGGTTGGTTGACTGCTGAAACTTACGGACTATTGGGACCCCTGCCCCTCGAGTCGTTCCGCGAGGCGGTTCATACCGCGCTCGCGTGCAGCGGCGGCCGCGGCGGACCACTTGGTTTCGCGGTCGGGGGGTAGCTCGACGCCGGCGTCGCGCAGGGTCGCTATGTCCTTGAAGGCGCGTAGGTTGTCGGCTGCATCGAGCAGGGCGCCGCGCAGTGCCGGGCGGCGCTCGCGGATTGCGTTCTCCAGCACTGCCTCAAGCGAACCATGACGGCGCAGCAGGTCTGCTGCTGTCTTCGGCCCGACGCCCTTGGCGCCGGGCAGGCCATCAGAGGGATCGCCTCGCAGGGCGATGAAGTCGGGCACTAGCTCGGGCGGGATCCCGTAGCGCCGCTCGACCTCCTCAGGCGTGACCTCTTCGGCGCCTTTGCCCTTGCCGCCGGTCTTCACGTAGAGGACGGTGACCCGCTCGGAGGCGCACTGATACATATCGCGGTCGCCGGTCAGCAGCAGCGCCCGCCCGCCCGCTTCCTCCTCGCGGTGGGCGTAAGTGCCGAGCAGGTCGTCGGCCTCGAGGTCTTCGCTCGTCGCCACCGTCCATCCGAAAGCCTCAAAAAAGCCGTGGGCAGCAGAGAACTGCGGCGCCAGGTCATCCGGCATCGCCGCCTCGCGCTCGGCATGGTAGGTGGGGTAGAGCTCGGTGCGGTAGGAGGCGGCGTCGGGCCCGAAGCAGAGGACGACGGCCCGCGGCTGGTGCAGTTCGATCTCGCGCAGGACTAGGTTTGCCGTGCCCAGCAGCGCGTTGACCGGCCTGCCGTCCGCTCCCAAGATCGAGTCCGGCAGCGCATAGAACGCCCGAAACAGCATCGAAGGCGTGTCCACAACAAGCAGCGGCCTAGGCATCAACCCACCCTAACCCTCCCGCGCTGGCTGACTTCGTCTTTATAGGTGCATATGGACGCATAAAGGCGAAGTCAGCCTGAAGGGGGCGGTCGACTACGGTTAGCCGCCGTGGATGAGGCACTGCATATCGAGGAACTGACCAAGCGCTACCCGACTGGGGTGGAGGCGCTGCGTGGGGTCTCCTTGGAGATCGCGCCAGGCGAGCTGTTCGGGCTGCTGGGGCCTAACGGCGCTGGCAAGTCGACCCTGATCCACTGCACGACCGGGCTGGCGCAGCCAACATCAGGCGCGATCCGCGTCTTCGGTCACGATGCGACCGGCGACTACGGCGCCGCGCGACAGGCGGTCGGGCTCGCTCCGCAGGAGCTGAACCTCGACTGGTTTCTCACCGTCGAGGAGACGCTCGATTACCACGCCGGCTATTTTGGGATGCCCAAGCGCGATCGCCGTGAGCGCACGAAGGAGCTGCTCGAGACCTTCTCTTTGACCGAGAAGGCCGACGAACGCACCCGCACGCTCTCCGGCGGGATGAAGCGGCGGCTGATCCTGGCGCGGGCGATGATGCACCGGCCGCGCCTGCTGATCCTTGATGAGCCCACCGCCGGCGTCGATGTCGAGCTGCGGCTTGAGCTCTGGCACTACATGCAGCGGATCAACCAGGAGGGAACGACGATCTTGCTCACCACGCATTACCTCGAGGAGGCAGAGCAGCTCTGCGACCGGATCGCCTTCATCAACGATGGCCAGATCGTCGGCGAGGGGACCAGCGCAGAGCTGGCCGCGCGCTACGGAGTCGCCAACCTCGAGGATGCCTACCTGGCCCTGGTCGGCCGCAACGAGCTCTCACGCTCAAAGATCGAGGTGGCAGCCTCGTGAGCGCCGCCCAGATCCGCTTCGCCACCCTCTGGCGGCGCGAGGTCAACCGCTTCATGAAGATCAAGAAGCAGACGCTGGGCGCGCCGCTGCTGGAAACCTTCCTCTACATCACCGTTTTCGGGGCTGCGCTGGGCTCGCGGATCAAGCATCTGCACGGGATCGACTACGTCATCTTCGTTATCCCCGGCCTGATCATGATGGCCTTCTCGATCAACTCCTTCGCCAACAACTCCTCCTCGATCCTGCAGCAGAAGTTCCAGGGGGCGATCCAGGACCAGCTCTCCTCGCCGGCCTCGCCACTGGAGCTGTTGCTTGCCTTCTCACTCGGCGGTTTCATGCGCGGTCTGATCGTTGCCGGCTTGACCTTCATCGCCGCCTCGATCCTTGTCGACCTGCCGGTGGACCACATCCTGGTCTTGATCCCATCGCTGTTCCTGGTCGGTTTCTTCTTCTCTCAGCTCGGGGTGCTGACCGGGGTGCGTGCCGAGCAGTTCGACGACGTCGCCTTCGTCCAGACCTTCGTCCTCACCCCGCTGATCTTCCTTGGCGGTGTCTTTTACTCCGCAGCCTTGCTGCCGCAGCCGTTCCAGACCCTGACCCACTTCGATCCGATCTACTACATGATCAACCTGGTCCGCTACGGCTTCGTCGGCTACACCGAAGTCAGCATCCCCCTCTCGCTGCTCGCCCTCACCGCGGCGACGGCGGCGATCTTCGCCGCCAACCTGCGTCTCTTCACGCGCGGCTACAAGCTGCGCGCCTAGCGCGACGCTTCTTCTGTCTCGCGATCTGGGCCGGTGGGACTTTCGGTGACCCGATTGTCGCGCGCGAGAGCGGGTATACGGAGCGCACGGAAACCAGTAAGCAGAGGAGCGGAGAAGCCGATGGAGACGAGCATCAGCCCCAGCAAAGGCATCTTCGACGGCGCCAACGCGGATATGCGTGAGAGCGTGGTGGAGATGCTGACCAAGGCGTACTGGATGGAGATCGAGACGGTGACCAGCTACCTCGCCGCGTCAGTCAACCTGGACGGGGTTCGTGCGCAGGAGATCAAGCAGTCCCTGGAGGAGGATGTCGAGGAGGAGCTCGGCCACGCGCACCGCTTTGCTCGGCGGATCAAGGAGCTATACGGGGTAGTGCCGGGGTCGGAGTCCTTCGTCGCCGAACAGAGCTACCTACAGCCGGCGGAGGAGCAGACTGACGTCGTCCACGTGATTCGCGGTGTGATCAAGGCCGAGACCGGGGCGATCGAGCACTACACGCGGATGATCGAGGTGACCGACCAGGTCGACCCGGTGACCCAGGACATGACGATCGAGATCCTTCGTGACGAGCAGGGTCATCGCCGTCTCTTCGAGGGCTTTCTGCGCGAGTACGAGATGACCGGGCTTGCCTGAGTTCGCCCTATTGGGCAGGCTCACGCGCTCGAGCTGCGGCGAGGGTGGATGCCACCAACGAGCGGGTTTCGGCTGGGTCGATCACGTCATCGATCTCGAAGAGGGCGGCGGCGTTGAGGGCTTTGGCGTTCTCTTCGGCGGCGGCGGTCAGGTCGCGGACGCGCTGCTCACGCTCGGCCTCGTCGGCGATCGCCTCGAGCTCCTTGCGCAGCGCTAGTTTCACTGCCCCCTCCAGGCCCATCGGCCCAAGGTGCGCGCCCGGCCAAGCAACTGTGAGCAGTGGCTCGTGCATGCTGCCACCGGTCATCGCCTGGGCGCCGAGCCCGTAGCCACGCCGCAGGATCACCGCGATCAGCGGTACGCGCAGCGCCGCACCCGCGATCAGCAAGCGCGAGGCATGGCGAACAAGACCGGTCTCCTCCGCTTCGGTCCCGACCATGAACCCGGGTGTGTCGACCAGCGAGACGACCGGCAGGCCGAAGCTGTCGCAGAGTCCCAGGAAGCGGGCCGCCTTCTCGGAGGCGTTGCTGGTGATCGCGCCGGCGATGTGGCGCGTGTCGTTGGCGATCACGCCGAGCGGGTGGCCCTCGATCCGCACTAGGGCGGTGATCATCTCCGGTGCAAAGTTCTCGCGCAGGAAGGTCACCGAGCCCTTGTCGGCGAGCCGCTCGACGATCGGCCCCACGGCGTAGGCGCGGCGGCGGCGCTCGGGTATCGCGTCGCGCAGGGGATCCTGATCGGGGGCGGGATCCGGTGTCGTGGGCCCCTGGAAGTAGCCGAGCAGACGCTTGGTCGCGGCTACCGCAGCCGCCTCGTCGGCGACGAGGAGGTCGACGACACCGTTGGCTGCTTGCATCGCCGCCGGTCCCACCTCGTCGGGATCGACCCTGCCGAGGCCGCCACCCTCGATCATCGCCGGCCCGCCCATTCCCAGGGAGGCGTTCTCAGTCGCGACGATCAGGTCTGAGCAACCGGCGATCACGGCGTTACCGGCGAAGCAGCGGCCGGCGACGACCGCGATTCGCGGAACCAGTCCGGAGAGGCGTGCCCAGAGCGCGAAGGCGCGGGTGTCGAGCGCCGAGACGACGGGGTAGTCGGTGTCCCCAGGGCGGCCGCCCCCGCCCTCGGCGAAGAAGACGGTGGGAAGGCGCATGCGCTCGATCAGCTCGAAGAGGCGGTCCTTCTTGCGGTGGCCGAGGGCGCCCTGGGTGCCGGCGAGGACGGTGTAGTCATAGGAGAGGACGGCGCAGGCGCCGCGTTCGCCGAAGAGCTCACCGTTGACCCGGGCAGTCCCGGCGACCAGCCCGTCGGCTGGGGTGCGGGCGATCAGGTCGTCGATGTCGCGCCGCCCCCGCTGCGCCGCGATCGCGAAGCGGCCGTACTCGATGAACGAGCCGGGGTCGACGAGGTCGTCGATGTTCTCGCGCGCCGTGCGCCCGTCCGCGGCGTGGCGCTTCTCGACCGCGTCCCGGCGCGCCTCATCCTGCGTCAGCGAGCGCCGCTGCAGCACCTCGACGAGGTCCTCGCGCTCCTCCTCGCCGCCGCTCCGCTTCTCGTCGGGCACGCGCGGCATGTTCCCAGAAGGCGGGTCGGGCCCGCGAGCAGCGCCGAGTTGGCGCTTGAATGCCGATCCCGACCCCTATAGCTTGTTATGCCTATTCGTCCAGAGTCGCGCCAGGGAGGGCCGGGCGCCGAAAGGAGAACAAGTTGAAACAGCGTCTTTCTCGCAGGGATTACACCAGAGCCACGACCTTGCTCACGCTGGTGGCCTCGCTGGCCTTTGCGGCGGTCGCGATGGGCGGGCCCACCCGCGACGCGAAATTGCCGGGAGCAGAACTTCCCCCCGCCACGACAGTCTTCATCAGTGCCCAGGGCGGCCTACATTTCGTCGCTCCTAAAACGATCGAGAGCGGGCAGGAACTGACGGTGATCAACCAGACCAACCCGAAACAGGTCGGTCCGCACACCTTCTCGCTGGTCACCAAGGGGTCGATCCCCAAAACCAAGAAGGCACGGCAGCTCTGCTTCACCCCGAAACACATCTGCAAGGCGATCGCCTCTTGGCACGGGGTCAAAGGCAACGGGCCGGTGAAACAGAATCCGGCCACCGCCGGCGCCGAAGGTTGGGACACGCTCGGCAACCTGACCAAGAAGGGCGACTCCTGGTTCACCGGGGAGAAACCGGGTGCCTCGATCGTCCAGAAAGTAACCGCGGCCGCCGGTACGACGATCTACTTCATGTGCGCCATCCATCCGTTCATGCACGGCAGCATCGAAGTGCTGCCGCCGCCCAGTATCTAGAGCACGCCTGGTTCCTCGTCAATGCCGCCGCGCCTAGGGCGCCGAGCTTTCCTCGGCGCCCTAGGCAGCGGTGCGCTTGCCACAGCCCTGCCCTTGGGCTTTCGCCCCTCGGCACTACTGCCGTCTGGCGACGCGTCGCCGCGAGTCGCCGCGGAGCCCTTTCGCGCACCCCTGCCGATCCCGGAGGTACTGAGCGATTCGCACCTGACGATCCCGATCCGCGAGGCCGAGGTCCAGATCCTGCCCGGCGAGCGGACGAGGATGTGGACCTACGCTGGGACCTTTCCAGGCCCGACAATCAGGCGACCTGCTGGCCACCGAACAAAGGTGACGTTTCACCATCAGCTACCGGCAACGGTGGGGGAGCTGACTGTCCACCTGCACGGCGGTCACAACCGCACCCAGTTCGATGGTCAGCCGGGCGGGCTGACGCCGTCTCACGCACGCTCCTTCTACTGCGATATCCCGCGTGGCCTCTCGCCGCGTGAGTCGGGCAACGACCTCCTGATCGAGCCCGGCGGCAAGCGCACCTATGTCTACGACCTGAAAGAGGACGGCAGACCCGAACGAGCTGCCTTCCAGTGGTACCACGACCACCGCCTTGATCACACCGCGCGCAACGTCTGGCACGGCCTGGCGGGGATGTGGATCGTCGAGGACGAGTTCGATGCCGGCCTGCCGCTGCCGCGAGGGGATCGTGACTTGACACTGATGATCGCCGACCGCAGCTTCGACCGGCACAACCAGCTCACCGACCCGTTTACGAACCGGCGTCCCCCGGACGATGGGATCAGCGCCCGGTCCGTCCTCGTTAATGGGGCCTACCTGCCCCATCACCGAGTCATGGCACAGCGCTACCGGCTGCGCATCCTCAATGTCTCTCAGTTCCGCACCTACAACCTCTTCCTCTCCAACGGCGCCCCGTTGGTCCAGATCGCAACCGACAGCGGCCTGATGCCTAAGTCGGTGCGGCGGCAGGAGATAAGGCTTGGCCCGGCGGAGCGGGCCGAGGTCGTGGTCGACTTTGCCGGCTCAGCCGGCGATAGCGTCGAACTGCGCAGCGGTCCGCGCCACGGCGCCCGCAACCCGCAAGGTGCGCATCCCTACGTCGGCGCCCTAATGCAGTTCCGAGTCGACTCGCGGCGCCTGTCCGACCGCACCCGCATACCGCGCAAGCTGCGGCCGCTTCCCGCCTGGACCAAGCACGTCTCCCGTACCCCCAAGCGCACCTGGGAGATCTCAATCGGCGGCCTCTTCAAAACGACCTGGCTGATCAACGGCAGGACCTTCAACCCCGCCCGCGCCGACGCCCACCCGAAGCTGGGCACGACGGAGACTTGGGAAATCGTCAACCGCACCAACGTTGCCCACATGATGCATCTGCATATGACGGACTGGTACCTGCTCGCCCGCAACGGCAAGTCGCCCCCGCCCTGGGAAGACTGCCTCAAGGAGACCTTCTTCCTCTACCCTCACGAACGCATCCTCCTCGCCGGCCACTTCGCCGACTACACCGGCAAGTTCGTGATCCACTGCCACATGCTCGACCACGAGGACCACGGCCTGATGACCCAGTTCGAGGTTGTGAAGCCCTGAGCCGAAGAGCCAGCCTGCCTTGACAAACGCCGAAGTCGTGCGCGGGTTCTCTGTCGCGAGTCTTAGCGTGGGACCTCATTGGGGTCAGCATCGAAACGCGCTTGCTCGCGCCTCGACCAATCTCCCCAAGCAATGCGTACTGCAGCCGAAGACAGGAGAGCTATGAGGCCAGGCCAAAACTGTCCCGCCATTATGAGTGCGGCACCGGCCAAGGCCAATACCCACATGCCGATTCGAAATGCCCACCACGTTCTCTTGATGTTGCGCCTGTGTTCATCCATCGCAATGAACCTTACGTCGACGGCAATCAGTCCATCGACGCGATCAAGAGTGCGACCCCGAGGGCGAGCACGACGACGATTCCGAGTGCGGCGATCCACCATCGGATTCGCAGCTCCTCCCTGGGGAGCCGTCCCTTTCTGATCTACTTTGCAATGAATTCGATGAAGACGAAGTCCATCGCTGGCACTGTGGAGCATTGGAGGTGATCCTCCTCCTGGCCCCGGAGACGCGACGGTTCTTCTCACGGAATCGGCCGAAGCAACCGCCGGCTAGTACGTCCCTGAAATTGCTCCTGGACCGCCTACAACGCGCTGGTCGTGCGCTTTCTCCTCCTCGACCTACGAACCGCCGACCGAGCGCAAAGCCTGTTCAGCGTGCCTGCGCTGGAGAGGGAGATCGGCGTGCAGCCGAAGCCCGCTCCGCCCAGGCCCCCGACCCGAGGCACTACTCCCCAATTAGCTCAATTCTGTAGCCGTCCGGATCGCGGAGGAAGCAGATCAGGTGGCCCTGGGTGCGGCCGCCGGGGCGGTAGGGGGGCTTTTCGGGCTCGATGCCGTCGGCGGCGAGTTGCTCGAGGGTGGCGTTGAGGTCGTCGACAGTTAGGGCGATGTGGTTGTAGCCGGTGCCAAGGTCGTAGGAGTCGACGCCGTGGTTGTAGGTCAGCTCCAGGCGGGGGTCTTCGCCTGGGAGGGCCATGAAGACGTTGATCGCCTCGTCGCCGATCGGCATCCTTGCGACCTCCTCGAAGCCGAGCTTTTCGTAGAAGGCGACCGAGCGCTCGATCTCGCCGATCCGGTAGCAGGTGTGCAAGAAGGCTGCCATTCGCGAGCAAGGCTACCGGCCTCCCTACAATTTGCAGCCGAATGGCGCGCCGGACGCGACGGCGGAGACGCAGGTCGCATACCTCGAAGTGGAAGAAGGTGACGATCCCGCTGGGGGTCTTTCTCGCCGTGTGCCTCGTCGCGGGCGGGGTGGCTGCGAGTTGGGCCGTCAACGTCTGGGAGTCGGCGCCGCCGCTCTCCAGCCTCAAAGCCGTGCAGAAGGGCCGCTCCTCGGCGATCTATGCCGCCGACGGCAGCCTGATCGGCTTCATCCAGTCCGAAAACATTCGCCAGCCCGTCCCCGAAGCCGCAATGCCACAGACCCTGCGGGACGCGACGATCGCGATCGAGGACAGGAACTTCTTCCACCACGGGGCGCTCGACTACACCGGGATCGCCCGTGCCCTTTGGAAGGACATCCTCGCCGGCGGCAAGGCGGTCGAGGGCGGCTCGACGATCACCCAGCAGCTGGTTCGCAACCTCTACATCCATAACCCCGAACAGACGCTCAAGCGCAAGCTAAAGGAAGCCCACCTCGCCGAAGAAGAGGAGGAAGCACACTCCAAGGACTGGATCCTCACCTCCTATCTCAACACGGCGCCCTACGGGACGGTCGAAGGGGAGACGGCGGTCGGCGTCGAGGCGGCGGCGCAGACCTACTTCGGTAAGCCCGCTAAGGAGCTGGGGCTGAATGAATCGGCGCTGATCGCCGGCCTGCCGCAGGCGCCTTCCGAATACAACCCCTTCCTCGACCCGCATGCGGCACTAGCGCGGCGCAATGAGGTGCTCTCGGCGATGCACGAGCAGGGCTACATCACCGGGGCCGAATACCGCGAAACTCTGCACAGCGGCCTCGATCTCAGCCCCGGTCACAAGTACCGGGTCATTCGCGACCCCTTCCTCTTCGACCTCGTCCAGCACGAACTGATCGAAAAATACGGGCTCAACACGGTCCGCAACGGCGGTCTCAAGGCCTACACGACGATCGACCCCGAACTGCAGGAACGAGCGCAGGAAGCCGTCGACTCCTGCAGCGTCTGCTATTCCGAAGGCGGCCCCGCCGCGGCTCTCGCCTCGGTCGACCCGTCCAACGGCGAGATCGTCGCCCTCGCCTCGACCGAAGGCTATGCAAGCGAAAGCGAATTCAACTATGCCTGGCAGGCGAAACGCCAGCCTGGGTCCTCGTTCAAGACCTACGTGCTGACGACGGCGATCAAGCAGGGCATCGACCCCGACACCACTTACTACAACGGCACTTCCCCGATGACGCTCGACATCCCGGGCGGCGGGACCTGGACGGTCAACAATGCCGAGCCCGGTGGCGGCACGATGTCGCTCGCCGCTGCGACTTGGGATTCGGTCAACGTCATCTTCGCTCAGCTCGACCTCGACGTCGGCCCCGAAAACGTCACCCAGACCGCTCACGAAATGGGCATCGAAGCCAACCTCGAATCGGTGCCGGCCGAGGCAATCGGCGGCCTGCGGGAAGGTGTCACGCCGCTCGAACAGGCCGATGGGTACGCGACCCTGGCCAGCGGCGGTATCCACCACGACCCGACTGCGATCGCCAGGGTCGAGTTCCCCAACGGCAAGGTCGACGAACCCGATCCCGAATCGGGCGACCGCGTCCTCACCGAGGGTCAGGCCTACGAAGTGACGAGGTTGCTGGAGGGCGTGATCACTCAGGGCACCGGCGCCGGCTACACCTACATGGGCTGTCCCGCCGAGGCCGGTAAGACCGGTACCTCAGAGGGACTCTCCGACGCCTGGTTCGTCGGCTACACTCCGCTCTACTCGACCGCGGTCTGGGTAGGTCACCCGCAGTCGCGCGAAGAAACCGGCTTCGGCGGTCCCACGGCCGGTCCGATCTGGCGCTCGTTTATGGAAGCCGCGGCTGCCGGCAACTGCCCCGAATTCGCTGAACCGTCGAGCCTGCCAGAACTCTCGGGACTGAAGAGCGAACACACCTCCTCTGCGGCATCAGTGCCAAAAGAAGGCGAATTCGAAGAAGAAGAAACGAAGGAAAAGCCGTCGAAGGGCAAGGGCGGGGGTAAGGAACCTGCGCCTAAACAGGAAGCGCCGGAACCGGAACCAGCGCCCGAACCAGCGCCCGCGCCGGCTCCGAAAGTGCCACCCGCGGTCGGTGGCGGCATCTCCAGCCCGCACTGATCTCGGCTGAAAGGATGGTCCGATGGCCGTGATCGAGACCGAGGGGCTGACCAAGTTCTACGGCGCCGAGCGCGGCATCGAGGACGTCACGATCTCGGTCGAGCCGGGGGAGGTATTCGGCTTCCTCGGGCCCAACGGGGCCGGCAAGACGACGACGATCCGCACCCTGCTTGACCTGCTTCACCCGAGCGGCGGCAGTGCCCGCATCTTCGGCCTCGACAGCCACCGTGAGAGCGTCGCGATCCGCGCCCGGCTCGGCAACCTGCCTGGCGACTTCGGCTACGGCAAGCGATCGAGTGGCCGCGAAGCGCTCGCGCTACTGGCGCGGCTGCGTGACGTCCGCGACCTCGGCCGCGCCGAGGAGCTTGCCCGGCGCTTCCGCGCCGACCTCGAACGGCCACTGGGGCAGCTCTCGCGTGGCAACCGCCAGAAGGTCGGGTTGATCCTTGCCCTCTTTCACCGGCCCGAGCTGCTAATCCTCGACGAGCCGACTGGTGGCCTCGACCCACTGATGCAGGAGGAGTTCCTCGCCCTGGTGCGCGAGGAAAGCGAGCGCGGCTGTGCGGTCTTCCTCTCTTCGCATGAGCTCGACGAGGTGGAGCGGGTCTGCGACCGGGTCGGGATCATCCGCGACGGGCGGCTGATCGCGGTCGAGCGGATTGATGATCTGCTCGGCAAGACCGCCGAGCGTCGCCGGGTCGAGGTCGAGTTCGCTGAGGCGGCCGACCTCGACGAGGTCCGCGCCATCCCTGGTGTCGTTCGTGCCGAGTTCGCCCACCCGACCCTGGAGGAGGTCTTTCTCACCTATTACCAGGGAGAGGAGGCCGACGAGGGATGACCGCGCTTGTCGCCGCCCAACTCCACGAGCGACGCCGCTCGTTGCTCTCATGGGGCCTGCCGATCGGCGCTTGGTCAGCCTTTGTCGTCGCCATCTACCCCTCTGTTGAAGACGCGCTCAGCAAAGCGGTCTCCTCCTATCCCGAATCGTTGAAGCAGGCCTTTGGGATCGCCGAACTGAGCAGCGTCGAGCAGTACTTGAACGCTGAGATGCTGAGCCTAATAGTGCCGCTCGCCGTCGGCTACCTGGCAGTGCGCTCGGTCGCTAGCGGTCTCTCCGGGGCGGCCGAGAGCGGTCGTCTCGACGTGCTGCTCTCGGCTCCGGTCTCACGCCGGCGTCTCGTCGCCTCAGGTTTCCTTGCCACCGCGGTCGAGCTGGGGGCAGTGCTCGCCATCAGCCTCTTGATCACCGTGCTGGGCGGCCTGCTTGCCGGCGCTGGCCTTTGCTTCGGGCTGGCCCTTGCTGGCTTTGCCAACGTCTGGCCGCTGGCACTGCTCTTCGCCGGCTTTGGCATCGTCGCCACCGGCTGGTCGCTGCGGACCAGCGTCGTCACCGGCTCGGTTGCCGGGGTGCTGGTCGCGATGTATGTCGCCGACCTGGTGGGCCGCCTCGACACCAGCCTCGACTGGATTCGCTACGGCTCCGTCTTTCGCTACTACGGCAAGGCGATCGAAGACGGCATCGACCCACTCGCCTTCATCGGCGTGACCGTTGTCGCCGTCGCCGTCGCCGCCCTTGGAGCTGTGCTCTTCGAGCGCCGCGACATTTCCGGCTAGGTCGGGCTTACCCTGACGGCATGCTTCGGCGCCGATTTCCGCTTGGGCTGAGCGGCGAGCCGCCGTCGGCCTGGCTCGGGTTCCTCGCGACGGTGGCCGCCGTGGCAGTGGGCACGCTGATCGTCTACCCGCTGAAGTCGATCGCTCCAGTGGGCTCGCTGGGGGTCGTCTATCTGCCGGGGATCCTGCTGATCTCGATTGTCTGGGGGTTGCGGTTGGGACTGATCGCCTCGCTGGCGAGCGCGATCGCCTTCAACTTCTTCCAGCTTCCGCCGTTGCACCGCTTCACGATCGCCGACGAAGAGAACTGGGTGGCGCTGCTGACCTTCGTGATCGTGGCGGCGATCAGCAGCACCGTCGCCGGCCTGGCGCGGGAGCAGGCGCTTGAGGCCGAGCGGCGACGGGAGGAGGCCGCCGCGGCTCTCGAGGAGCTGGCGGCACTGGCTCGCGAGCGTGACCGGATGCAGGCGGAGATGGTCGAGGCGGAGGCGCTGCGCCGCAGCGATGAGTTGAAGACGGCGCTGCTGCGCTCGATCTCGCATGACCTGCGCACCCCCCTCACCTCGATGATCGCCAGCGGGGCCGCGCTCGGCTCGGCGACTCCCACCGCCGAGGAGCGGGCCGAGCTGAGCGCGGCAATCGTCGCCGAGGGCGAGCGACTCTCGCGCCTGGTCGAGAATCTGCTTGACATGTCGCGGTTGGAAGCGGGCAAGGCCGAGCCACACCGCGAGCCGATTGATTTGGCCGAGGTGCTCGACGGCGCCCGGGGTGCGATGGCACAGCCTGAGGCGGTGACGCTTGCGGTTGACCGTGACCTGCCGCTAGTCGCCGCCGACGCCGCTCAGCTCGAGCGCGCCTTCGCCAACCTGCTTGAGAACGCGGTCCGCCACGGCGGCGGTAGGCCGGTGCTGGTCAAGTCGAGGCTGATCGGTGACAAGATCACGGTTCGTGTGGTCGATCAGGGTCCGGGCATCCCGGAAAGCGAATGGCGACGGATCTTTGAGCCGTTTCAGCACGGTGAGGCCGACGGCGTGCGGGGTGGCGCCGGGCTCGGGTTGGCGATCGCCAAGGGCTTCGTTGAGGCCAACGGCGGCGAAATCACAGTTGAGTCATTGCCTGGGCAGGGCAGCAGCTTCGTCGTCTCAATGCCCCGTGGAGACCTAGGTTGAACGGTTCGGCGCGGGTTCTCGTCTGCGACGATGAGGCCCAGATCCTGCGGGCGCTGAAGGTGATCCTCCGCGACGCCGGCTACGAGGCAGTACCGGCTGCAAGCGGCGAGGAAGCACTCGACCTCGCCGCGGTGAAGCCGCCCGCCGCCGCGATCGTCGACCTGATGCTGCCCGACATTGACGGAGTCGAGGTGACCAGGCGCCTGCGCGAGTGGAGCGAGATGCCGATTATCGTCCTCTCCGCCGTCGGCGAGGAGGAGGAGAAGGTCCGCGCCCTGGCCGCCGGTGCTGACGACTACGTGACCAAGCCGTTCGGTCCGAATGAGTTGATGGCCCGATTGCGGGCGGTGATGCGCCGGGTCCCTGGAGCCGACGAGGAGCCGATGGTCGAGATCGGCGCGCTCACTGTCGACGTGGCGGCGCACACCGTGTCCCGCGACGGCGAGGAGGTCCACCTCACGCCAATCGAGTTCAAGCTGCTGAGTGCCCTGGTCCGCAACCGGGGCCGGCTGATGACCCACCGGACCCTGCTGACCGAGGTCTGGGGACCGGCCTGGAGCAACGACACCGCGACTCTTCGTACCCACGTCGCCAACCTAAGGCGGAAGCTCGAACCGGCCGGGGGGGAGGGGTTGATCCGTACCGATCCCGGCGTCGGCTACCGGATTTCCGCCTAGGCATCGAATGGGGACCGGGCTCGGCGCGATACTGCGCCGATGATCGTCGACTGCGCCGTCTACGAGCGCGGCCATCGCCGCAGCGGTGATCTGACCCCAGAGAAGGCGCGGACGGCCAGCCAGGAAGAGGGTGCATTCGTCTGGCTGGGGGTGCTCGAGCCCACAGCAGAGGAGTTCGAGGAGATCGCCCATCAGTTCGATCTGCACGAGCTTGCCGTTGAGGACGCGATCAAGGCCGACCAGCGGCCGAAGGTCGAGCTCTACGGCGAAACCCTGTTGATCGTGGTCAAGACCGTCACCCATCCTGAGGCGGGTATTGAGCTCGGCGAGCTATTGGTCTTCGTCAATCCCGCGTTCATCATCACGGTCCGTCACGGGGACGGGGAGCTGAGCGGCGTCAGAGAGCGGGTCGAGCGCCGCCCGGACCTGCTCGCGCACGGCGCCGGCGTCGTCCTTTACGCGATCCTCGACCATGTCGTCGACGGTTATGGCGACGTCGCCCAGACGATCGACGGCGAGATCCAGGCGGTCGAGCGCGAGGTCTTCTCGGCCGAACGCACCAACCCGGCCGAGCAGATCTACAGGCTTGAGCGTGAGGTTCTCGACCTCTACCGGGCGGTGGCGCCGCTCTCCGAAGCGGTCGACGAGATCTCCACCGGCCGCTTCGAAGCCGTGCCGGATGAGCTCCACGAGTATCTCCGCGACGTTCACGATCACCTGCGCCGCGTCGCCGGCCGGATCGCCGGTTTCCGCGAGCTGCTCAGCAGCGCCCTGCAGGCCAACCTGACCCAGGTTTCGGTGCGCCAAAACGAGGACATGCGGAAGATCTCCGCCTGGGTCGCGATCGCAGCCGTGCCAACCATGGTCGCCGGCATCTACGGGATGAACTTCGAAAACATGCCGGAGCTCCACTGGCGCTTCGGCTACCCCTCCGTCCTCATCTTCATAGCCCTGATCTGCCTAGCCCTATACCGCCGTTTCAGGCGAGCCGGCTGGCTCTAAAGGGGGAGAGTTCGCACGACTGTCGACTTAAGCACACCATGGTGTGCACAACTCGACAGTCGTGCGCTGGAGACTCCGTTTGGGGGTTGGCCGCTCGGCAGTATGGGGTGGTTGGACGGGGTCAGCTTGTTCGGCTGGGGTTGAGCCGGCGGGCTATTCAGCATCGGGTCGCCAAGGGGAGGTTGCATCCGGTGGCGCGGGGGGTCTACGTCGTCGGCCGCCCGGAGTTGACTCTCCATGGACAGTGGATGGCGGCCGTCCTCGCGGGTGGACCAAGCGCCGTCCTGAGCCACACGAGCGCCGCGGCTCTTTGGGGTATCCGCCCTGAGTCTTCGACTATGGTCGAGGTTGCCGTTTCCGGCTCCGCCGGCCGTCGTTTTCCGGGTGTGCGCATTCACCGCCGGAGAAGCTTGCGCCCTGTCGACGTCACCCGCCATCAGGGCATCCCGGTGACGAATCTCGTTCTCACCCTGATCGACCTCGCGTGCAGCCTCGGGGCCGCGCAGCTAGAGCGCGCCGTCAACGAGGCCGACAGGCTTGACCTGATCGACCCAAGCACCTTGCGTGCCGCCCTCGACGCATACATCGGCCGGCCCGGGGTTGCCCGGCTGCGAGAACTTCTGGATCGGCGCACCTTTCGCCTCACCGACTCGGACCTGGAGCGGCTCTTCCTATCGCTTGTGTCGCAAGCCGGCCTGCCACTCCCCCTCACGCGCCGGCGCCTGAACGGCTTTCGGGTCGACTTCTTCTGGCCGGCCCTGCGGCTCGTAGTCGAGACCGACGGCCTGCGCTATCACCGCACCCCCGCCGAGCAGGCACGCGACCACGCTCGAGATCAGGCTCATCTCGCCGCCGGGTTTACACCGCTCCGCTTCACCCATGCGCAGGTCCGTTACGAGTCGGATCATGTGTGCTCGACCCTGCGGGCAGTTGCGCGGCGGCTAGAAGCGGAAAGCACGTTCTCCCAGGCAGGCGATCGAGTCACACCGCCGTAGCCGCGGACCTTCACGGGATCTTTATTCGACTGTCCCGATTGCACACACACCCTTGACGTGCCCGGGTCCATGATCGTCATCTGGTCTCGTTCGCTGACATTTTCCCCGGTGGCGGCGGTCCGATCGCCGACGTTTTCGCGCTTGCGCTCTCAGTAGGCCTCTTCGCCCTCGTCTACTGGGCAATCGACCTGATTGACCGGATATGAGTGAGGTGGTGCTGGCCACCCTGAGCGGCGCTGACGTCTTCGGGCTGGTCGCGTCCGCGCTCGTCGTTGCCTACCTCCTCTACGCGCTATTGCGCGGGGAGAAGCTCTGATGGCTCAGGGCTGGCTGCAGATCGCGGTCTTCATCGGCGTCGTGATCGCCCTGACCCCGCCGCTTGGCGCCTACATGGCGCGTGTCTACACCGGTCAGCGCATCTTCCTCAGCCCGGTCCTCGCGCCGGTGGAGCGGCTCACCTACCGGGTTCTGCGAGTCGATTCCACCGCCGAACAAGACTGGAAGGACTACGCGAAGAGTCTGGTCCTCTTCTCGGTCTTCTCCTGGGTCGTGCTCTATCTGATCCTGCGCACCCAGGGGATCCAGCCGTTCAACCCCGAAGGCTTCCACTCCGGCCCCTGGGACGTCAGCTTCAACACCGCCTCCTCGTTCGTCTCCAACACCAACTGGCAGTACTACGGCGGCGAAACGACGCTCACCTACTTCGCGCAGATGGCCGGGCTCACGGTCCAGAACTTCGTCACCCCCGCGGTCGGTGTCTGCGCGTTGCTGGCGCTGATCCGCGGCATCGTCGGGCGTAGCGGTGGCGGGCTGGGCAACTTCTGGCAGGACCTGACCCGATCTCTCTACTACGTCCTGCTGCCGCTCTCGATTGTGGTCGGGCTGATCCTTGTTTCCCAGGGGGTCGTGCAGACTCTCGGCGGCGCCGTCGGCGTGAAGACGCTAGAGGGCGCCCGGCAGGCGCTCGCCTTCGGCCCGGTCGCCTCGCAGGTTGCAATCAAGCAACTCGGCACCAACGGCGGCGGCTTCTACAACGTCAACTCGGCAATGCCGTTCGAGAACCCGAACGCGCTGACCAACTTCGTCGAGCTGCTCTCGATCGTCCTGATCCCGGCGGCGCTCACCTACACCTACGGCAAGCTGGTCGGGCGCCAGCGTGAGGGCTGGGCGATCTTCGCCGCGATGCTGGCGATCTATGTCGCCTTGATCGCCGTGATCGTGCCCGCCGAGCAGCACGGCACCCCCGCCGAGCACGCCGCGGGGGCTTCGACCACCGCGATCGACGGCTCGACCGGCGGCAACATGGAAGGCAAGGAGCAGCGCAACGGGATCGCCTCCTCGGCGCTGTGGACTACGACCACGACGGTCACATCCAACGGCTCTGTCAACTCCGCCCTCGACTCCTACACCGGGCTCGGCGGCCTGGTCCCGATGTCTGGCCTCGGCACTAGCGAGGTCGTCTTCGGCGGTGTCGGCACCGGCCTCTACACGATGCTGCTCTACGTTCTGCTGGCGGTCTTCATCGGCGGGCTGATGGTCGGCCGCACCCCGGAGTACCTGGGCAAGAAGATCCAGGCGCGGGAGATCAAGCTGGTCTCCCTCGGCATCCTCGTCACCCCCCTGGCGGTCCTGGTCACTGCCGGCCTGGCGATCGCGACGCGGGCGGGCACGAGGTCGATCTACCAGGCCGGTCCCCAGGGCTTCTCGGAAACCCTCTACGCCTACCTCTCCCAGGCCAACAACAACGGCTCGGCCTTTGCCGGCTACACCGGCTTCGTACAGCCTCACGACCCAGGCAACGTCGGCGCCTTCGGGATCTCCTTCGCTGACCTACTTGGCGGCGCGACGATGACGCTGGCGCGCTTCATCCCGATCGTCTTGGTCCTCGCCGTCGCCGGTTCGCTGGCCGGCAAGAAGGTCTCACCGGCCGGCCCCGGGACGATGCGGACCGACACGCCGACCTTCGTGATCCTGCTGATCGGGGTGATCGTCCTGGTCGGCGCCCTCACCTTCTTCCCCGCGCTGCTGCTCGGCCCCGTCGTGCAGAGCCTGACCGGGAGGCTGTTCTGAGATGCGCCGCGCTGTGCTGACCTCGATCCTCGCCGTAATCGCCTTCACGCTGGTCTTCGGCCTCGCTTACCCACTGGCGATGACCGGCATCTCGCAGGTCGTATTTCCCGGCAAGGCGAGTGGCTCCAGGGTCACGATCGACGGCAGGCTGGTCGGTTCGAGCCTGATTGCCCAGTCGTTCTCTCGGCCCGTGCTCGGCAGAGACGGCCGGCCCGTCCTCGACGAAGAAGGCGAAGAAGTGCTGAGGCCCGACAAGCGCTACTTCCAGCCGCGCCCTTCGCAGTCCGGCTACTCCGCCGACACCACCTTCTTCAGCAACTCCGGACCAAACAGCGTCGAAGAGCGCGAAGCCGTGCGCGAAAACCTCGCCGCTTATCTCAAGTTGGAGAAGCCCTACGACCGCTCACTCACCGTGGCCGGCGTCCCGGTCGACGCGGTGACCATGTCCGGTTCCGGCGTCGACCCCCAGATCTCCGAAGCGAATGCCCGCATCCAGGCACACCGGATCGCGGCGGTTCGCCACCTCTCTCTGGCCAAGGTCGAAAGCCTGATCTCCGATCACACCGACGGTCGTTTCCTTGGCCTCTTCGGCGAGCCCGGCGTCAACGTCCTGCAGCTCAACATCGCCCTCGACAGGGAAGCGACCGTGAGCGCGGAGCGAGGGCAGCGTCCATATCTGATTCTTCGCAACCGAGCGAAGCGCGATCCAGGTGTGTCGGGATGAGCGCCGAGACGCAGGCCCGCTCGCTCTTCGATCTCGAGATCCTGCGTCCAGCGCTATTCGAGTCGCTACGCAAGCTCGATCCACGGGTGCAGGTGCGCAACCCGGTGATGTTCGTGGTCGAGATCGGCGCCGCTATCACCACCGTCGCTTGGCTGATCCAGGTCTTCGGCGGCAGCCCGCTCGGCGGCGGCCACGAGCCCTCCTGGTTCAGCTTCAGCGTCACCGTCTGGCTCTGGCTCACGGTCGTCTTCGCCAACCTCGCCGAGGCGCTCGCCGAGGGCCGCGGGCGCGCCCAGGCGGCGAGCCTGCGCGCGATGCAGACCGAAACCACGGCGCGGCTGCGTGACGGCGGTGAGAAGCCGGCTTCCGAGCTTGTCCGTGGCGACGTCGTAGTGGTCGAGGTGGGGGAGACGATTCCCGGTGACGGCACCGTAATTGAGGGCATTGCCTCGGTCGATGAGTCGGCGATCACCGGTGAGTCAGCACCGGTGATCCGCGAGGCCGGTGGCGATCGCAGTGCCGTCACCGGCGGCACCAGGGTGCTCTCGGACCGGATCGTGGTCGAGATCACCCAGGAGCCAGGCAAATCGTTCCTAGACCGGATGATCGCCCTGGTCGAGGGAGCTGAACGGCGCAAGACCCCGAACGAGATCGCGCTCGGGATTCTGCTCGCGGCGCTCACGCTCGTCTTCGTCTTCGTCGTCGTCTCACTGCGCCCATTTGGTCTCTTCGCTGGCACCGAACTCTCCGAGGTGACGCTGATTGCGCTGCTCGTTGCCCTGATTCCGACCACGATCGGCGCTCTGCTCTCGGCGATCGGGATCGCTGGCATGGATCGGCTGGTGCGTCGCAACGTCCTGGCGCTCTCAGGTCGCGCGGTCGAGGCTTCTGGCGACTGCGACGTGCTGCTGCTCGACAAGACCGGGACGATCACCCTGGGCAACCGCGAGGCGACCGAATTCGTCCCGATGCCGGGCGTCGAGGAGAGTGAGCTCGCCGAAGCCGCGCAGATGTCCTCGCTTGCTGACGAGACGCCCGAGGGGCGCTCGATCGTTGTCCTCGCCAAGGGCTTCGGCATCCGCGAGCACGACTTCGCCGGGCACGAGCCGAGCTTCGTCCCTTTCACTGCGCAGACGCGGATGAGCGGCGTCGACTACGACGGTACCCGCCTGCGGAAGGGGGCCGGCGACGCGATCGAAGCATGGGTCGCCGATGAGGGTGGGCGGGCGCCGGCCGAGCTGGCGGCGCAGCTGGACCGGATCGGCCGCGAGGGCGGCACGCCGCTCGCCGTCGCCCGCAACGAGCGCGTGCTCGGCGTGGTCTACCTCAAGGACGTGGTTAAGGAGGGGATGCGAGCGCGCTTCGACCAACTGCGGGCGATGGGCATCCGCACGATCATGGTCACCGGCGACAACCGGCTGACCGCGGCGAAGATCGCCGAGGAGGCCGGCGTCGACGATTTTCTCGCCGAAGCGACGCCGGAGCGCAAGTTGGAGTTGATCAAGGAGCAACAGGCTGATGGCCGCCTGATCGCGATGACCGGGGACGGCACCAACGACGCCCCGGCACTGGCCCAGGCCGACGTCGGCGTGGCGATGAACACCGGCACCCAGGCGGCGCGCGAGGCGGGCAACATGGTCGACCTCGACTCCAACCCCACGAAGCTGATCGAGATCGTTGAGGTCGGCAAGCAGCTGCTGATCACCCGTGGCGCCCTGACCACCTTCTCTATCGCCAACGACATCGCCAAGTACTTCGCGATCCTGCCGGCGATGTTCGCGACCACCTACGCGCTCGCGGGGCAGCGGGGTCCGCTCGACGCGCTCAACGTGATGTCACTGGGGACGCCGCAATCGGCGATCCTCTCAGCGGTGATCTTCAACGCGCTGATCATCCCGCTGCTGATCCCGCTCTCGCTGCGCGGCGTCCGCTACCGGCCGATCGGCGCCACCGCACTGCTGCGCCGCAACATGCTGATCTACGGCCTCGGCGGCGTCGTCGTCCCCTTCGTCGGGATCAAGCTGATCGACCTGGTTGTCCACAACCTGCTGGGGGCCTGAGCGGAGGCGCCGCATGTCCCGCGGCCACTACAAGATCTTCCTTGGCATGGCGGCCGGGGTGGGGAAGACCTACCGCATGCTGCAGGAGGGCCATGCCGAAGCCGCCGCCGGCCACGACGTGGCGATCGGCTACCTGGAGCCGCACAAACGTGAGGAGACGAGCAACCAGGCGGTCGGCCTCGAGGTGGTGCCGCGTCGCCGCGTCGCCTATCGCGAGGTCGAGGTCGAGGAGATGGACCTGGCGGCGCTGCTCGCACGATCGCCGGACCTGGCCCTGATCGACGAGCTCGCTCACTCCAATGCTCCCGACCTCGAGCACGAGAAGCGCTACGAGGACATCGCCGAGGTTCTGGACGCCGGCATCGACGTCTTCTCGACCGTCAACGTCCAGCACTTGGAGTCGCTCAACGACCAGGTCGCCGAGCTGACCGGGGTGCGTGTGCGCGAGACGGTGCCGGACTCGGTGCTGGGCACGGCAGACGAGGTGGTGTTGATCGACCTCACCCCGGAGGCGCTGGTGGCGCGCCTGCGCGCCGGCAAGATCTACCCCGGCGAGAATATCGACGCCGCCCTCAACAACTTCTTCCGGATCGAGAACCTGGCGGCGCTGCGCGAGGTCAGCCTGCGCCAGGTGGCCGAGGACGTTGAGGCCAAGCGGCTGACCCTGCACGTCGCCCAGCCGCTGGGGACGCGCGAGGAGCAGGTCGTCGCCGAGGTGCCGAAGGCGGTCGGCGAGCGGGTGCTCGCCCTGGTCCGCCCAACGCCCAGCTCGCAGCGCCTAGTCCGCCGCGCCTGGCGCTCCGCGCAGCGACTGGGGACCGACCTCGATCTGCTCTGGGTGAAGCCGCCCGGCAAGCCGATCGAGGGTGAGGTGGAGCGGCAGGTGACAGCGCTACGTCAGCTTGCCTCGGTGCTGGGCGCGACCCTGTTGATCGAGGAGCACGACGACCTCGTCGCCGCCGCGGCGCAGGTCGTGCGCGAGCGCGGCAGCACTTACCTGATGGTCGGCGAGTCGCTGCCCCGGCGCGGCTTCGCTCGCCTACGTGAACCGCTGCCGCAGCGGCTGATGAATGCCACGCCGGCCGGGGTCGACGTACGGATCGTCGCCCATCGCGGCAGCAGGGAGGGGAGCGAGTGATAGAGCACTTCCTCGTCGGCTTTGCCCTCCTGCTCGGACTCTTTGGCGGCTACCTGATCGCGAGCTCGCGCCGGCGCGGCAAGCGCTCTGAGCGCCCACAGGAGGTTCACCAGATCCTGCTGCCCTTCACCGGCACCGAGATCTCCCGCCGTGCTGTCGACGCGGCCCTGCGCTTGGCGCGGGCTGAGGACGCGACTCTGATGCCGGCATACCTCGCCACCGTCCCCAAGCAGCTGCCGCTCGACTGCGCGATACCCAACGAGGCGGCGGGGGCAATGTCGATCCTGGAGGCGATCGAACAGCGGGCAACGGCTCAGCAGGTGCCAGTTGACGCTCGCATCGAGCGTGGTCGCAGCTACCGCCACGCCTTGCGTCGCCTGCTCGAGCACGAGCGGTTCGATCGCGTCGTTGTCCCCGCCAGCTCGACCGGTGCCACTGGGCTCTCCGGCGAGGACATGGTCTGGCTATTGCGGAAGGCGCCGGCCGAGGTGCTGATCCTGCGCCCTGGCCCGAGTGATGAGGCTCGGGTCTCTGGCGGCCGGGCCCAGTAGTCGCCGCAGTGTCGGCTCGACCCAGCTTCATCGCTTCACTTCCCGCAGTGCCCTTTCCAGTTCGGGAATCCCCCAGGCGCCCTCGATCCGGGTGCGGATGATCCCGTGCTTGTCGATCACGAAGAGCCAAGGCTCGCTTTCCAGGTGATAGGCCCTGACCTGTGGTCGGGCTCCCAGGCTCGGGTTGTTGTCTTTGTAGATCTCCATGTGGATGAAGGCGACGCCTTTGCCGTCGGCCTGGTTGACCTGTTCGGCCTCGTCGACGACCGGGCCGCAGACACGGCTCTGACAGAACTGCGGCGTGGCGAAGAGCAGGACCACCGGCTCCTTGCCGAGCACTTCGGCGAGGTCGGCCTTGTGCATCTGGTCGGGCGGGATGCGGGTGTCGATCTTGCGTAGGTCCCCGCCGACGTCGGCGGCCGTCGGCGTGTGGACGCGCGGTGCCGCTTCGCCCACGTCGGGAGGGTTCGGGGGGCTTTTCGGCAGGCCGGGAGGCGGGTGGGGGAAGTGGCCGACGACGGCGCTCGGCACGATCGTCCCCTTCAGTGAGCCGCCTTCGTCGACTATGGCCAGGATGCGCCATTCGCCGTTCGCCCGAAACGGGGCGCCGTCGACGACGTAGACGACCTTGCCCGCCTGGGGGTCGTTGCCGGTTGTCTGGGCGATGTAGGCGGCTTCGGTGGCGAGGGATTCGACCCGGGCCGGGTAGGGGCCGAGCGCCTTGCCTTTTTCGCCGTGGGAGAAGTAGAGAGCGACCTTGGCGTCGGAGATCTGTTCGCGCCCAGCGGTGAAGACGCCGAAGCCGTAGCGATCGGCCCCCTTGTCGAAGACCTCCCCGGTCGGTGCGACGACCAGCTTGCTTTCGCCGCCTGACTGAGCGAGCAAGTCAGTCAGTGACTTTCCCGCGGCAGAGGGGAAGTTCGAGCGCGCCGGCGCCGGCATGCTGTGGATGCCGCTGTAGCGATTGCCGCAGCCCGCGGTGGTCAGGCAAAGGAGAACGCCGCACGCCGCGACGAGCGGTGGCAGGGGATGTCGTCTCGGCGGCAGCGTTCTTCCCTTGTTCATGTGCCTATGCCGTCCGGCGCGATCGGAGCAGAGCAGCGCCGCCGGCGATCAGTCCGAGAGCGCCGAGGACCAGAGCAGCGATGCCGAGCCCCTTGCTGGCGCTGTCGCTGGAGCTTGTCGACTCCCCTCCTTCGGAGGGTTCGGCTGAGGGGCTAGGCGGCGCCGTCTCCGATCCAGCGACGTCCTGCAGCACCCCGCCTTCGGCGGTGACGTCGATCTTTGGTGCCGGTTCTTCTGAGTTCGGGCCGCCGATCCAGCGCACGACTTCGCCGTTGTCGTAGTACTGGAGGACCTTGAAGGTCAACTCTTCGCCGGCCTTGCCCGGGATCTCGGTCGAGATCGGGAAGTTGAGGAACTGGCCCGGCGGGATCAGGCCCTGCTTGCCATCGCCGGTCCAGATCACCTCTCGCACCTGTTCGGTGACTTCGCCGTCGTCGGTCTGCACCGGCTTGGCCAGCTTGCTGGTCTTCACTTCGGCGCTCCAGCCCGGCATGTATTCGGTAGAGACGTCGAGGAAGCCTGGCGGGAACTGAACCGCGAGCTTGGTCGTGTTGGCGCTTTCCATCTCGTTCGGCACCCGGATGGCGAGGGTGGCGAAGGAGCCTACGGGTACCTCGTTGGGGTGCAGGCTGACGTGAGCCTGCGCGGTTGCCGGCGCGAGCAGAGCGAGGGCTGCCACGACGACGACTGGAGCTCGTCGCATTTGGGGTACTCCTTTCCTGGGTGCCATCAGTGGATTGGCACCTCGGTTGTAGTTGTGTACTCGTCGAAGGCCGAAGTCCGCACGGTGAGCGTGATCCGCCATTCCCCGCTTGCATTCAGCAGGGCACCGGGGATCGTGTAGTGGCCGAGGCCGGAGAGCTGCGGTTCCAGCGGCAGCGAGATGCTCTTTTCGGGCAGCGAAGCGCTTGCTTTGACCTGCTTGGCCTTGGCATACGGGGCGCCGCTCTTCGCGTCGAACATGTAGATGTGGATCTGGTTGGCGCCGACCCTGGCCGGTTCGACGCTGATCTCCAGCTGAATCGGGCCGAAGGTGCTTTCGGCCGAAAAGGGACCGGACTGGGCGCTGATCGGGGGCGCGTAGCTGGCAAGGGCGGCGGTGACGCCAATCACGACGACGAGCAGGGCGACCTCGGCGCGCAGGGCGCGACGCAGCAGCAGTCCGGCTCGCCCCGGCGGCTCTCCGCCGGCGGCGATCTTGTTCAACCGCGGGACCGAGCGGCGGCGGTTGTAGGCGCCGATCCCGATCAGGACCATCAGCAGGATGAACTTGATCAGCACCGCGCGCCCGTAGCCGGTTTCGACCAAGGCATCGAGGCGGCGGACATAGACGTAGGCCTGGATTAGCCCGGTGAGCAGGATCGCCCCCACCGAGACCAGCGCCACCCCGGAGAAGCGCGAGAGCACGGCGGCGAGCAGGCGGCTCCGGTCGCCGGGCTCCAGCTCGCGGGTGCCCCGCGGGGCGACGAACAGCAGGGTCACCAGCCCGCCGAGCCAGATCGCCATTGCGGCGACGTGGACGACGTTGACGGGGAAGTTCAGGGCCACCGGCGACTGCGTGCTGCCGTGACCTGACAGCGCTGGCACCATGACGACGAAGGCGAGCGGCGCTGCCAGGAGCAGGGCTCGACTCCGGCCGAACGAGCGGCCGCTAGACGGTCGCAATAGCAGCGCGGCCAGCAGCCCGAAGGCGATCCAGGCGAGTGTCGCGAGGCCCCAGATGGTGCCGAATTTGGTTTCCAGCGTCTCGCGCACGATTGTCTCCTTCAGCGCTGAGAAGCCGGAGATGCCGGCTGCCTCTGCGCCCTCGAGGACGACCCCGGCGGCGGCGCTGATCGCGCCGAGCGCGGCGGCTAGGAGCGCCACCCGGCGCAGCCGGGCCAAGAAGGCCCGCGAGGCGCGCGACCAGCCCTCGCCCTCGCCGTCGACGAGCGCCAGCCCCGGCAGCCAGGCGAGCAGGAGGAAGGCAAGGCCACCGACGGCGAGCGCGATGGCGAGGTACTGGATTCCGCGGGCAAGGCCGAAGGCCGTCTCGGTGATCGGGCCGCTGCCGGCGCCGGCGGTCAGTTCGGAGACTGTCTCCTTGGGTGTTTTCCCCGGCTTGCCGATCGAGAAGACAAAGCCGCTGGAGACGATGTGGCCATCCGCGGAGATGACCCTGTAGGTGGCGGTGTAGCTGCCGTCAGGAAGGCCGGGTTTGAGGTGGACGCCGAGTCGCGGCCCTTCTCCGTTGGGGTGGAAGGCGTCTCCTTCGTCTACCCGCGAGCCGCTGGCATCGTAGACGCGGACGGCGCCGAAGTTGCCCTCGACCGGCTCGTCGAAGCGGAAGATGACGGCGGAGGGCTCGTGCTTGACGACGGCGCCCCGCTCGGGGTTGGTGCCCTCGAGCTGGGCATGGGCGAGCGCCCCGCTGGGGGCCAGCAGAGCCAGGACAAGTACTGCCGCAAGTGCGACCGATGCACGGCGCATGACCTACCAGGCCTCCTTGGCCGGCTCCCCGCCGGACCCCGGATCGTCCTCTTCGTCGCCGCGCCGTCTGCGCACGACCAGCACGAGGGCGCCCCCGCCGAGGAGGATCACGATTCCCACGAGGATGAAGGGCAGCTTTGAGGCCTTGGGGCTGCCGACCCAGTACAGGGTCCCGTCGATGGCTCCCTTGCGGCCGTCGATCCGCAGCGGGATCGTGTAGTCGAAGATCTTGGTTTTGCGGCTTGTATCGGTGACCTGCGGCGGAGTCGAGGTCGACTGGTAGTGCATGCGGTGGTCGTGCCAGAGGAAGGTCCCAGAGTCATCGACCGTTTTCCATTTCGGCGGGGCATTTGCGTCGGCGACCGGCGGCACCTGCTCGGTCGGGAAGCGGGTGTCGTTGAGGTAGAGCGCCGGCGAGCGTTCGTTGACCTGGACCGTGCCGTCTTTGAGCACTCGGGCGTAGGGCTCGCCGTCGTAGCCGTAGATCGTCACTTCGTGCCCATGCTGGTCGAGCAGCTGGAAGTAGCTGTCGTAGCTGAGCACTTCGAAGCTGACGCCGGGCACCCGCGGCGTCACCCGGTCGATCACCGAGCGGTAGTCGGGATTGCCTTCGTGTGCCAGGGCGGGGGTGGCGGAGATGCCTATGAGCAATGCGGTCGTGGCGGCGAGTGCCGCCCAGTGCTTTCGCACGGGTGTCCTTTCGGTCGCGCGCGCGGCGACCGAAGTGGACTGTCGCCGGCGCTAGGTCTCTAGGAGGAGGCGGACCGGGGGCGGGCGCTTGGCCAGCGAGAAGGCAAGCAGACGAGTGCCGCGCGGCAGCCAGATGGCCGTCGCGGGTGGGGCGGAGGCACGAGGTGCGGATTGGCGCCTTCGTGACCCGGATCGCCGCGCGGCGATCCGGGCGATCAGCGTCTCGCCCACGTAGCGGCCGGCGACCAGGGGGACCACGACCAGCAGCGCCGGCGCCAGGAACAGCAGTACGTCGGTCGAGCCGGCGAAGGCGAGCGCAAGAGCCCAGCAAACGGTTATCGCCAACGCAACGCCCGCTGTCAGACGACCTGCCACTCGCATCGGAAAAAGATGGTAGTCCAACGAGACCGTCGCCGCCCGAGTCTTTCCGCGCTGGCACGGGGAACGACCGCGACACCCGCACTTTTCGACTTTTCTGATCGACATTGTGCTACCGTGCCGGGCTCACTTTCAGAACTAAGTTAGTCAGAAAAGTAAGTCAGTCAACATAGGAAGGAACCGTTTTATGCGGAACGCTCGCAAGGTAACCCGGCGGCGAGGCGTGACAGCGGCCCCCATGGCCGCTCTCTTCGCGCTGCTGATCGCAGTTGTCGTCGCTGGATGTGGCAGTAGCTCGGACTCGAGCTCCTCCGGGGGAGGCAAGCTTGACGTGGTCGGCTACTCCACCCCCGAATCGGTCTACCAGGAATCCCTGGAGCCGGCATTCGAGAAGACCTCGGCGGGCGAAGGGGTCAGCTTCAGCAACTCGTTCGGCGCCTCCGGCGATCAGAGCCGCGCCGTCGTCGCCGGCCAGCCGGCGTCGGTCGTCCACTTCTCCCAGGCCGGCGACATGGAACGCCTGGTCGAAGAAGGGGAACTCGTCAACAAAGGCTGGGAAAAGCAGCCCTACGGCGGCATCGCCACCGACTCCGTCGTGGTGCTCGTGGTCCGCAAGGGCAACCCGAAGGGGATCCACTCCTTCGACGGCCTGCAGACCAAGGACGTCGGCATCGTCACCCCCAACCCATTCAGCTCCGGCTCGGCCCGCTGGAACATCATGGCTGTCTACGGCACCGCGATTAATGAGGGCAAGTCCCCCGCACAGGCCCTGGAAGCGGTCAAGACCGTGCTTGAAAAGACCAAGGCCCAGCCGGGCAGCGGTCGCGACGCGCTCGCCGCTTTCACCCAAGGCGAGGGCGACGTGTTGCTCAGCTACGAGAACGAGGCGATCAAGGCCGAAAAGGAAGGCGAAGAAGTCGAATACATCGTGCCGTCTTCGACGATCCAGATCGAAACCCCGATCGCGGTCACCGAAAGCGCGCCCGAGCCGGCGGCGGAAGATTTCCTCAAGTTCCTCTGGTCTAACGAAGGCCAGGAAATCTGGGCCGAAAACGGCTACCGCCCTGTCAACCCGAAGCTGGTCGACCCGAAGCAGTTCCCGACCCCGAAGGACCTCTTCAAGATCAGCCAGTTCGGCGGCTGGGGCAAGGTCAACGAAGAATTCTTCGATTCCGAAACCGGTTCGGTGGCGAAGATCGAGTCCGAACTCGGAGTGTCCACCTCGGGCTGACCGATGGAGGCGCACTCGGCGACAGCATCAGTACCCCGGGCGGGCCTCCGCCTGCCCGGGGTTGGTGCCGGCCTCGGCCGGGGGACGGTCGTGCTCTATTTGAGCGTGATCGTCCTGCTGCCACTGGCAGCGCTGACCAGTCAGGCCTTCGAAGACGGGTTCAGCGCCTTCTGGACCCAGGTAACCTCGCCGCAGGCAGTCAGGTCGTTGGAGCTGACAGTGGTCGCTTCGCTGATCGTGGTCGCGATCAACGCGGTCTTCGGCACGATCATCGCCTGGCTGCTGGTCCGCGACGAATTCCCTGGCAAGTCCGCAGTCAACGCGGTGATCGACCTTCCCTTCGCGCTGCCGACGATCGTCGCCAGCCTCATCCTGATCGAGCTTTATGGGGCCCACAGCCCGATCGGCATCGACATCGCCCTAACTCAGGTCGCGGTGGTCGTCGCCCTGCTCTTCGTCACCCTGCCCTTCGTTGTCCGGGCGGTGCAGCCACTGCTGATCGAGATGGACCGCGAGATGGAGGAGGCCGCGGCCTCTCTGGGTGCCAGTGGCTTCACGATCTTCCGACGAATCATCTTCCCCAACCTTCTGCCCGGCCTCGCGGCCGGTGTCGCCCTGGCATTTGCCCGGGCGCTCGGCGAGTACGGCTCGGTCCTTCTCTTCGCTGGCGGCCTTCCGGACACGCAGGTCTCCTCCGTCTTCATCCGCAGCCAGATCGAGTCCGGCAACAACGTCGGCGCGGCAGCGGTCTCCGTCGTCCTGCTCGCCGCGGCGCTCGTGATGCTGGCGGCGATCACCCTGGTTCAGCGCTGGGGGAGTCGCCACGAACGAAGCAGTGGAGGCGGACTGACGGTAATGCCGATGAGCGGCGGCGATTTCACCGCCGAGAAGGACGACGATGAGGACCGCTAGCTCGGCTCGCAGTCGTTGGAGCCTGCGCACTCTGGGGCTCGGCTACCTGGCCCTCCTGCTGCTTGCGCCCCTCCTGTTGATCTTCTACAGGACCTTCGAACACGGCCTGGCGCCGCCGATCGACGCGATCACCTCGCCCGACGGCCTCCATGCGCTGAAGCTGAGCCTGCTCATGGTCGCGGTGGCGGTGCCGCTCAACACGATCTTCGGCGTCGGCTGCGCGCTGCTGCTGGTCCGCCACAAGTGGAAGGGCAACTCGGTGATCGACGCGATCATCAATCTCCCCTTCGCGATCTCGCCAGTCGTGATCGGCCTCTCGCTGTTCCTGCTCTACGGGACCAAAGGCTGGCTGGGCCCGACCCTCTCGGAAGCTGGGATTGAAATCCTCTTCTCGGTTCCGGGGATGATTCTCGCCAGCGTCTTCGTCTCGCTGCCGTTTGTTGTCCGCGAGACGGTGCCCGTACTGCAAGAGATCGGCACCGAGCAGGAGCAGGCGGCCTCGACCCTAGGCGCCAACGCTTGGCAGACCTTCTGGCGTGTCACCCTGCCGGCGATCCGTTGGGGCGTCGCCTACGGCGTCGTCCTCACCACGGCGCGGGTCCTTGGTGAGTTCGGCGCGGTCTCGATCGTCTCCGGTTCGCGGTCGGGCGAAACCGAAACCCTGCCGCTCTTCGTCCAGAAGGAATTCGAGAACTTCAACTTCGCCGGTGCCTATGGGGCCTCCGTGCTGTTGGCCCTCCTGGCCCTTACCACCCTCCTGGCAATGAACGTCCTAAAGAGAAAGGAGGACGCCTGATGGGAATCACAGTCGAGGGAGCAAGCAAGCGCTTCGGTGACTTTCAGGCCCTCAACGACGTATCGATAGAGGTTCCGAATGGTTCGCTGACCGCCCTCCTGGGCCCGAGTGGCAGCGGCAAGTCGACCCTGCTGCGGGCGATCGCCGGGCTTGAGACGCTCGACGGTGGCCGCGTCCTGATCGACGACGAGGACGTCTCGAAGAAGCCGACGCAGAAGCGCGAAGTCGGTTTCGTCTTTCAGCACTACGCCGCTTTCAAGCACATGACCGTCTTCGAGAACGTCGCCTTCGGGCTGAAGATCCGCAAGATGGAGAAGCCGAAGATCTCCGCGCGCGTCCACGAGCTGCTGCAACTGGTCCAGCTCGACGGTCTCGCCGAGCGCTACCCGTCCCAGCTCTCCGGCGGCCAGCGCCAGAGGATGGCCCTGGCCCGCGCGCTCGCGGTTGAGCCGCAGGTGTTGCTGCTCGACGAGCCCTTCGGGGCGCTCGACGCCAAGGTCCGCAAGGACCTGCGCACCTGGCTGCGGCGACTCCACGACGAGATGCACGTGACGACGATCTTCGTCACCCATGACCAAGAGGAGGCGATGGACGTCGCCGGCCAACTGGTCGTGATGAACGAGGGCCGGGTCGAACAGTCGGGCACGGCCGATGAGCTCTACGAGCAGCCGGCGACCGAATTCGTGATGAGCTTCGTCGGCGAGGTCAACCGGCTAGGCGAGCACTTCGTGCGCCCGCACGACATGGCCGTCGCGCTCGACCGCGATGACGGCGCCGAGGAGGCGATGGTGCAGCGCATCGTCGCCCTCGGCTTCGAGATCCGGGTCGAGTTTGTGCTCGGCGACGGCACCGAGGTCTGGGCCCAACTGACCCGCTCCGAACTACAGAAGCTGGAGTTGCGCGAGGGACAGATCGTCTATCTGCGCCCCGGCCAGACCAAGAGCTTCAGCGGTGATGTCCCGCCGTCCCAAGGCCATGGGGCCTCGACTCCCCACGGCTCCCGGGACGGCGGCGACGCAGAGGTATCTGCAGCCGTCTGAGGAGGCGAGGGGCGGGGTGCGCTTTGCCGGGTGGCGCCCCGCCCCAATTCGCCGCTGGGGATTCATTATGCGCCCCTGCCGCATTGCTGGCTTCGCCTTGATTCGCCAATAGAGCGAGTAAGTGCGAAGTAAGCATGAGCCCGCTTTTTGGGGTCGCTCTGCCTTGCACGTCGTCGGCTGTTATTCTTGAGTTAGATGGTCAATAAAAACGAGAAAGGAGATGCGGTGAACGGTCCACCCACCCAGACGACTTTCGTCTCACGCGGCAGGCTGAATGGCGTTCTTCGCCAGGGACCCCCGGGAGGGGGGGCAGCCGAAGGCAGCAGCACCCAGCCTGGGCGTGAGCAGAGCAGCGTGGACGAGCTCGACACCCAGGCGTTCGAAGCCCTCTACTACCGGGCCCGCCTGATCCTCGGCGAGCCACTTCCGCGCCCCGGCCGCTTCCAGCTCCGCGGCCACTGAGCGCCTCGAGACCCCAACCGCGCCGCCAATCCCCCGGCGCGGTCGGGTAGCCCCCCGCCGACGGGACGAAATCCTCGGCTATGCCGTGGATTTCGTCCCGTCGACCCCCGTTTGTCGCTACTTGGCGGCTTCTGGGGTTTCCGGGCGCTGGGGGTAGGCCTGGACGGCTAGGTTCCAGCCTTTCAGCGTGAAGACTGCGTTTTTCGCGCCTGCGTACTGGACCGCGACCGTGTGGCCGCCCTTCTGCAGCACCGTCGTCTGCATCACCGTGTGCACCAGCGGGGCGGGTGCCGGAGAGCTAGCCGTGGCGGGGGCGAAGTTGACTTTGCCGGTGGCCTGGCCGTCGACCAGGATCTGGATCGGGCAGGCGACGTCGGCCGTCGGTTTTTCCGCCACGCATGTCGCGTTGCCGGAGAAGGTGATCACGGCGGAGCCGGTGCCCGGTATCCCGAACGAGGTGAATGCCGTCGGGATGTAGCCGGGAGTCGTCGCCGTGCTAGGGCCGAAGACGGCCGTCCCGGCCGCAATCCCGGCCACCGGCGTCAGCGGTGTCTCGGCCTTCTTCACGAAGGTGTTGGCGGCAGCTTTCTTCTTTAGGTAGAGCGTCGCCGCCTTCTTGTTTGAGACGTAGAGGTGCGCAGCCGTCTTGTTGGTGAGGAAGGACGACCCCGCCAGCGACGGCGTCACCGCGATCCCCGCGGCAAGCACCGCTGCCAGCGCGACCACCGTGGTGGCGCGCAGCGTGGAAAGTCTTCTTCTGAGCAATGGAACCTCCGTATCCAGGGCCGCCGGGGTGGCCTTTCTTAGTAAAGAGGTCAATAAAGTACAGAAGCTGGTAGGGTCATGTCGAGTTAGCCAATCAAGAAACTCTTGTACCCGGCAGGAAAGGAAGCAAAGTCGAGATGAGGATCAAGACCATTGCCATATCGGCGATTGCCCTGGTGGCGCTTGCCGTACCGGCTTCTGCCGGAGCCGTGACCCTGATCGGATCAGGCTCGGTTGCCGCGCAGCCTGTGCTGCAGGCGCTCTTCAGCACCTACACGAAGAAGGTCAACCACAAGGTGCACTTCACCTACTTGGCGGACGGGGGCAACGCCGGAGTAAAGGATGTCCAGAACGGCACCAGTCAGTTCGCCGGTCAGGCCCGCACCCCGCTGCCCAGCGATGCCGGGACGACCTACATCAAGTTCTACCTCGACGGGCTCTGCATCGACGTCAACCCGAAGAACAAACTCAGCAACATCAGCATCCAGCAGACCCACGACATCTACCGCGGGCTGCTCACCAACTGGAGCCAGGTGCCGGGCTCGGGCCTCGAAACGACGATCGACCCGGTCGGCCGCGACACCAACGGAGGGACGTACAACTTCTTCCTCCAGGCGGTTCTCAACAACGAGCTGCCTTCGTCGAATGTCAACGCGCTGACAGCAGACGGCCTCGTCGTCAACGCGGTCAAGCAGGACCCCAACGCGATCGGCTACGACGGCCTCGCCTGGCAGGGCAAGGGCCAGAAGGCGCTCAAGGTTAACGGCGTCAAGTGCACCTCGTCGAAGATCAGCGTCGAGCCGCTCAAGTACCCGCTCTCGCGCTACATCTTCCTGGTCCTGCCGGGGGACGGCAGCTCGAGCCCGCCGGCGCTGGGCAAGTTCATCGACTGGGCGCGCCGTAGCCCCCTGGCTGGGGAAGTGATCTCCAAGGCCGGCGGTGTCCCCGCCTTCAACAAGAAGGCCAAGAAGCACTAGATGGAGGAGGAGTACCTCTCCGAGTACGGCCCCAAGTGGTCGGACCAGCGCGCCGGGCGGATGCTCGGCGCGCTGGTCTGCGCCGTCGTCGGGCTGCTGCTGGCGATGATCGTCACCGTCTTCGTCCGCGCATGGCCTTCCTTCTCCCACAACGGCCTGGCCTGGTTTGGGGCCGGTGGCAGCGTCGAAGAACAGCTCAACCAGATCTACCTCTCCGGCCTCGGCGGCGCCGAATACGTCTACACGTTCCACGCTTGGCAGCTGATCTGGAGCACGCTCCTGATCGTCGGCGGGGCGGTGACTATCGCCCTCTTCTCGGCGCTCTTCGTCTCCGTCTTCATCGTCGAGTTCGCGCCGGAGTGGATGCGCAACATCCTGCAGCCGGTGGTCCGCTTCCTGGCCAGCGTCCCGTCGGTGATCTACGGCCTGCTCGGCGTGCTGGTGATCGTTCCCTTCATCGGCAACCACCTGGTCACCGAGTCGCAGAAGTCCTCGGTCGCCGGCGTCATCTCGCTGAGCGGCTACAGCCTCCTGGCGGCGGTGCTGATCCTCACCGTAATGATCGCGCCGCTGATGGTCTCGATCTTCTCTGACGGTCTGCGCTCGGTGCGGCCGGGGTGGTTGGAGGGCTCGCTGGCGCTCGGCGTCAATCGCTGGCGCACGACCTGGAAGATCGCCGTTCGCACCGCGCGCCCGGCGATCGTCGCCGGCACGGTGCTGGCGGTGGCGCGGGCGATCGGCGAGGCGGTGATGCTGGCGATGGTCTCCGGCTCGGTCGCCTTCGCCCCGAACCCGGCCGACGGCCTGATCTTCATCTATGAGCCCTCGCGGCCGCTGGCGCCGACGATCGTCAAGAACATCGACTCGCTCGGCTCTCCGCCCGCGAACTCGACCCTCTTTGCGATCGCCGCGGTGCTGCTCTTCTCCGCCGCCTTCTTCTCGCTGACCGGCTGGGTGGCGCGGCGGGCGATGCGCAAATACGGAGCGACCGCCTGATGGAGTCCTCCGTCGCCACTCCGCCGGCCCCTCCGTCCCCGCGGCCGACCCCGCCACGGCCGGGCAAGGGCGCTGTCGAGGGCAGCGCCACCTGGCGGCTCTCAGATCGCATCGGCCTGGCGATCTGCTGGGCGCTGGGGCTGCTCTTCTGCGCGATCGCGGTGGCGATCGTCGTTTACCTGCTCGTCAAGGGGCTGACGTACCTGAAGCCGTCGATGCTGGTCACGCCGGCCACTGCCGGTTTTAGCGAAAGCCAGTCCGGCGGCTTCTCCGATGCGTTCATCGGCACCCTGATCGTCGGCGTGATGGGGATATCGATCGCGCTGCCGGTCGGCGTCGGCGTTGCGGTCTGGCTGGTCGAGTACGGCCGCCCGGCGGCCCTCGCCCGCATCGCCGAATCGACGATCGAGGCGATCGCCGGCATCCCCTCGATCGTTCTTGCCCTCTTCGGCACGGTGATCTTCTCCAGCACCGCACTCGGTTTCCTCAGCCGCACATCCGAAGGCGTCGTCTTCGGCCGCTCCTTCTTTGCCGCCTCAGCGATGCTCTCCCTGGTCGCCCTGCCGCTCATCGTCGCCAGCACCCGCGAGGGGCTGAACGCGATCCCCCAGCACGTCCGCGAGGCCTCCTTCGCGGTCGGCAAGACGAAGATCGCGACGACGCGGCGGATCCTCCTGCCGGCAGCGCGTCCGCAGGTGGCGACGGGGGCGATGCTGGGCCTCGGCCGGATCATCGGCGACACCGCGATCATCGTCGTCCTGCTCGGCGCGACCCAGAACTTCGCCCCAGTTGGCAGCGCCTTCCCGCTCAACTACCTGCGCGGAGCGGGGACGACGCTGACCAATTTCGTCTACGAGGCGTCTCCCACTGGCAACCTCAACCAGCCGCACAAGGCCTACGCGGCGGCCTTCGTCCTGCTCCTCATGGTGCTGGCCCTGAACGCGGCCGTCGACGTCGTCCACCGCCGCGCCCGAAAGGTAGGGACATGGAGCTCATGAACCCTGACGTGTCTGAGCTAACGGGGTCTATAGCCCCCCTAAGCTCAGACACCCCCTCTGCACCGCCGCCAATCCGGCGCTTGCCGTTGGAGGATGCCCCGGCCGCCAGTCAGGTGACGGCTCCTGTCGGGGTGCCCAGCCGCGATGGCGTCGCAGCGCCGGGAGGCTTCACCGCGGCGCGGCGCTCGATTGGCGCTCCGCAGTTCTCGATCCGTCGCATGGAGATCGACAACGTTTCGGTCTCCTACGCGGATCGCGAAGCGGTCAAGGCTGTCTCGTTGCCGGTTCGCCAGGGTGAGGTGCTGGCGATGATCGGGCCGTCTGGGTGCGGCAAGACGACGCTGTTGCGCTCCCTCAACCGGCTCACCGAGCTGACCCGGACAGCGACCCTCAGCGGTCGCATCCTGCTCGACGATGTCGACATCACCCTGATCGAGCCGACCTCGCTGCGGCGCCGGGTGACGATGGTCTTCCAGCAGCCCAACCCGTTCCCGATGAGCGTCTTCGACAACATCGCCTACGTACTGCGCGAGCAGGGGTCCAGGCGCCAGCGCAAGAAGTCGCTCGACCCCAAGGTCCACAGCGCCCTCGACCGCGCCGGCCTCTTCGAGGAGGTCAAGGACAACCTCGACCATCCCGCTCTGAAGCTCTCCGGCGGCCAGCAGCAGCGGCTCTGTATCGCCCGGGCGCTGGCGGCAGAGCCCGAGGTGCTGCTACTCGACGAGCCCTGCTCGGCGCTCGACCCGCAGTCGACCCAGGTGATCGAGGATCTGATCGTGAAGCTGCGCGACGACGTCGCCGTGGTGATCGTCACCCACAACCTCCAGCAGGCCTACCGGATCGCCGACCACGTCGCCTTCATGTACCTGGGCGAGCTGGTCGAGTACAGCAGCGCTACCGCCCTCTTCAACTCGCCTCGCGAGCAGCGGACCAAGGAGTACGTGAGCGGTGCGTTCGGCTAACCAACTCATGTCCCGCGCCCGCCTGATTGCCGCCTGCGCCCTGCTCCTGGCCGCTGTGCTGACGGGCTGCACGACGACGCAGGAAACCGCTGCGCGCAAGCAGGCCCAGTCCAAACGGATCCTGGAGAAGCGCGAGCTCGGAAGAAAGCACAGCCAATCAGACCGAAAGAGGAGTCAGACGCGATGACCGTCCCCAGCCGTTACGAGCCCTGCGAGGAGTGCAGCGCGCCGCTCGACCCCCAGCAGCGCTACTGCGTCAACTGTGCGGCGCGGCGCCCACTTGGCGGTGCTAACCCCGCCTCGCGCTACTTCGCCACGATGAGTCAACGGGCCCGGCGGCCGGCGGCCCGACCGCCCGCCAAAGCGGCGTCGAACAGCCGGGCCGCGGCCGTGGGCTTCTTCGCGCTACTGCCGATCGCGGTTGCGATCGGGGTCGTGGTCGGCCGCGGCGGCTCCGGTAGTGGAGACAACGAGGCGCTGCTGGAAGCGCTGCGGCGCCAGGACGCGGCAGTCGCGAGCACGTCCGCCGGCACCACTGCCGGGACTGCCACCAAGAAAGCCAAGGCGAAGGATGTCGCCAAGTCGAGCAAGGGTGGCGGCAAGGTGGTCGCGCAGACCAGCAACGGGACGGTCCACCAGGTGACCGGTTACAAGCCGTCGCAGAAGAAGGTCGAAGAAGACACGAAGCTGGTCGAATCCAACCCCGAGCAGACGGGCAAGGGCTACATCGAAGCCCAGCAGAACCTGCCTGATGTGATCACCGTCGGCGGCGACCCCAGCTCCGCGCCATCGGCGCCGGGCGGAAAGAGCCAGCCATGAACGACGATCTGATTGCTCAGCGCGACCGGCTGCTGGAGAAGTTCACGGTGATGCAGGCCGATCTCGGCGGCGCCTTCTACGAGATGGCGATCCGCGACCACGTGCGGATGGATGTGCTTACCCGCAAGGCCGCCGAGCTACAGCGCGTCGACGCGGAGCTGCTGGCGGCCGAACGGCTGCTCGAAATGTTCGAGACCGAGGCGCCGTCGTGAAGGCGGCGATCAGGATTGCGATCGACGCCGCGTCATCGCTTACCGGCAAGCGCTTCGGGCTCCTGGTTGCCTCCTCGGTGGTCGCGACCTCGGCGATCGTCGCCAGCGCGATGACCGGGGCCGGCAGCAGCGGGGCTCTGGCAGCACTGATCGGTCGCAGCCTTGCTTCCGACAACACTCCGGTAGCGACAGCGCCGGCCGCGGGCCCATTGTCCCCCGTGGTCCAACCGTCCAGGTCCCAGGGCGGGGCTGCGTCGCATGCCGGCGGGCCGCTCGCTTCTCCGGCGCCTGCCCCGGCGCCGGTGGCGAGCGGCCCAGTGAGAAAAGCGCCGGCCGCGACACCGCCGGCCGAAGCGGGCCCGGTAAAGCACGTCTTCGTGATCTCGCTTACCAGTCCGGGCTACGAAGGGTCCCTCGGGGTCCAGTCGCAGATGCCCTACCTCTCGGCGACCCTGCGCCCCAAGGGCGAGTTGCTGAGCAACTACACGCTGCTCGGCGAAGTCGGGCTCCCGAACCAGATCGCGGCCCTCAGCGGCCAGCCTCCGAACGCATCGACCAGCGCCGGCTGCTCGACCTACGCCGAGTTCCCGTCGACGTCCAAAACGGATTCGAATGGAGTGGTGCACGGCGCCGGCTGTGTCTATTCGGTTGAAACCCTGACCCTTGCGGACCAGTTGAGCAGCAGTCGCCTCACCTGGCGCGCCTACGTCGAGGGAATGGTCGACGAGACGGGCGCCCCGGCGAACTGCGTCCATCCCGGCACCGACGAATCGGAAGCAGTGACGCCCGGCGGATACGCCGCCAGGCAGAACCCCTTCGTCTACTTCCACTCGTTGCTCGACCTCGGCGACTGCTCTGCCGACGACCTCCCGATCGACAAGTTGACTGCTGACCTGCGCAAAGTGGACAAGACGCCGAACTACTCATTCATCGCCCCGACGCCATGCGATTCGGGCGCTACCGGCCAGTGTGCACCGGGCGGCACAACCGAAGGGCCGGCAAGTGCCGATGCCTTCCTTGCCAACTGGGTCCCAAAGATCCTCGCTTCGCCTGCCTACAAGGCCGACGGCCTGCTGATCGTCGGCTTCAGCGAGATGAACCCCCCGAGCACGGAACCGGGAGCGACGCCGCCAGCCGATCCACTGCGCACGGGTGCCCTCCTCATCTCACCCTTTCTAACTCCCGGCTCCACCGACGCCGCGCCCTACAACCCCTACTCACTGCTCCGCTCTACCGAGGACCTCTTCAGCCTCAGTCCCCTCAGCCTGGCCGCCGGAGCCAAGACGAAGTCCTTTGCCCCAAGCCTGCTCAAAGAAAGCGGTGGCGACTGAGTTAACCCGCCGGCAGGTTGCGGTTGGGCCACACAAGGCAGGCTGCACTCAGGGCGAACCTATTGCGCGTTCAGCCGGCCTGGCATCGGGGTAAAGCCGAACACAGTCTTGGGTATTACCCCGATGAATTGCGTTCGCAAGGCGCAGAGAATCGAGCGATGACGATTTGTAATCGCTACCTGGCCGGTGCCGCCTGAGGAAATGGACGAGGCGTCCGCACCCTGCTTTGCCGACCGTCGCGATGCTGGACGGCAGCTTGCTGAGCGGCTGTGGCCCCTAGCCCGCGAGGCCCCTGTGGTCGTCGGGCTGCCTCGCGGGGGCGTGCCCGTGGCCGAAGAGATAGCGATGGCTCTGGGGGCTCCGCTGGAGATCCTTTCGGTGAGAAAGCTTGGCGCGCCTCATAACCCCGAGTATGGGATCGGCGCCATCGCTGAGGACGGCACCCGGGTATTCGATCCCGAGGCGCTGGCCGTGCTGGGGATCGACAACCGAATACTTGAGTCAATCGTCGCCCGCGAGACCGTGGAGCTGCGCCGCCGCGTAACTGCCTACCGTGGCGACCGGGCTGCGATGACGCTCGACCGCCGCACGGTGATTGTCGTCGACGACGGGGTCGCGACCGGCGTGACCGACACCGCTGCCCTGCGTGCGATCCGCCGCTGCCGTCCGCGCCGCTTGGTGCTTGCCGTGCCGGTCTGTCCGCCCGACTCGCTGGCGCGCCTGCGCGGGGAGGCCGACGACATCGTCTGTTTGGTTGCGCCCCCGCAGCTCTACGGGGTTGGCCAGTGGTACCGGGACTTCTCCCAAGTCAGCGACTCCGAAGTGATCGCCGCACTCGGCACGGCAAGAAATGCCGCGGTTTGAGGCGCCACGTCGATCGCGGCAAATCCGCAAACTATTGGCGGCTTCCTGCGGATGGCTCGGCCCCCCGGCGGTCTTAGTGTCGTAGTGATGAGAGACGACGGTCAGCGCGGTGGAAGGCAGAAGGTTCTAATTGCGGGGGGTGGCATCGCCGGCATCGAGGCAGCTTTGGCGCTGCGCGATCTTGCTGGCGAGCAGGTTGAGGTGGATTTGCGCGATCCGCGCCACGAGTTTGTCTTCCGGCCGTTTGCCGTCGGTGAGCCCTATGGCGCAGCGCGGGTCTTTCGCTATGACCTGCGACAGGTCGCTGAGCGCTCGGGCGTTTCTTTCCATGCCGACGGCATCGTCTCGGTGGACACCAGCCGCCGACTTGCCGTCACCCGCGACGGCGAGCGTCTGTACTACGACTACCTCCTGATAGCCAGTGGGGTTCGCATGCTCGCGGCTGTGCCTGGCGCCGTTACTTTCTGGGGGGTCGCCGACGAAGGCCAGGTTGGCGACGTGATCGCGGATTTGCGCGCCGGATCGCTGCGCCACCTCGTCTTCACGATGCCCGGCGGGCGCAGCTGGGCACTGCCGCTCTACGAGCTGGCCCTGTTGGCCGCCACGGAGCTGGTCAAGCACAATCTCCGCGGCACCCGCCTCACTGTCGTCACTCCCGAGGACGTGCCGCTGGAGCTGTTCGGTGTTCGCGCCGGGGAGCAGATGCGACTCCTGCTGGAGGACCGTGACATCGAGGTCGTCACTGGCACCCACCCGGTCAAGTTCGAGAACGGCAGCCTCGTGATCGCGCCCGGCGAGAGGATCGAGGCCGATGCCGTGATCGGCCTGCCGCGCCTGGCGGGACGCCGAATCGCCGGTATCCCTCATGACGCTGACGGTTTCGTCGGTGTCGATGAGCATGGCCGGGTGATCGGCCTAGAGCGGGTTTTCGCTGCCGGTGACATCACCGTCTTCCCGGTTAAGCAAGGGGGGATTGCAACCCAGCAGGCCGATGCGGTTGCCGAGGCGATTGCCGCCGAGACTGGTGCGGAGGTTGACCCGCGGCCCTTCGACCCGATTCTGCGCGGCGTGCTCTGGACGGGGCGGGAGCCACGCTACCTCTACGGCCGCCCGACTGGCGGCCATGGCGAAATGTCCAGCTTCGCCGAGCAACCGCAGTGGCCGCCGCAGGAGGGCAAGGTGATCGGCCGCTACCTGACCTCGTTTGTCGACTCACTTGCCGACGACGATCGCACCGCTGCCGTCGGTTCACCTTCCGCCTCCTGAATCCGGTCATGATTAAGCGGTGAGCGACGCCCTCGTGCAGCGCTACCGAGCCGCGCGTCGCGACGGCGACTTGGCGGTGCTCGAGGGTTTCCACGCCCTTAAGCACGCGCTGCGCTTTGGCGCCGAGCTGCTTGAAGCGTCCTCCTCCGACCCCGGTGGGCTCGAGCGGTTGGCGGCCGAGCTGGCCCCCGACCTAGCCGGCTCCTTGGCTGAGCGGGTTGCCCCGGTGGACGCCGAGGTCCTGGCTCGGATGGTGCCCCAGGCGCCGCGCACCGGTGTGGTTGCGATCGCCCGCCGCCCCGTCGTCGAGGTGGCCAAGGCGTTGGCCGACGAGCGGCCTTCGCCGATCGTGCTCCTGGAGGACCCGCGCACGATGGGCAACATGGGTGCCTGCGTCCGCGTCGCCGCCGCCGCTGATGCGGCGGGCGTTCTTACCACTGGCAGCAACGATCCCTGGCACCCGGATGCCCTGCGTGGTGCCGCCGGCCTGCATTTCGCCCTTCCGGTGGCGGCGATCGATGCGCTGCCGGCGGGGGGGCGGCCGCTGGTCGCCGTTGATCCCGACGGGGAGCAGGCCGATCTTCACGCTCTCTCACCACGCTCCATCCTCGCCTTTGGCACCGAGCGCCACGGGCTCAGTGCCGCGTTGCTCGAGCGTGCCGACGCGCGCCTGGCGATCCCGATGCGCGAGGGCGTCTCCAGCCTCAACCTGGCCACCGCTGTCGCCGCCGTTCTCTACGCGCGGCGCCTCTGAGCCGCGTCCGCCAGGCCGTTCTCCATCCAACCAACGCGATGATGGCGAAAATTACGGATGCACGCGGCAGGGACAGGGCATAGCCTGCGGAACATGTGAGCGCGGCGTTTTGGCCGCCACCGTTATCCACGACCGAAAGGACGCCGCCTTGCCCTTTGCCGACATCAACATCGGAGAAGCACTCCTCGTTGCCTTCGAGGTGTTCTTCTTCGTGATCTGGATCTGGATCCTGATCACGATCCTGACCGACCTCTTCCGTGACCATGAGACCTCCGGCTGGGCAAAGGCCGCCTGGGTCCTCTTCCTGGTTTTCATCCCGTTCCTGACGGCGCTGATCTACCTGATCGCCCGCGGCAGCGGCATGCGTGACCGCACGATCAAGGCGCAGGCGGAGGCCAAGCAGCATTTCGATTCCTACGTCCGCGAACAGGCGCACACCACGCCCGCCGACGAACTGCACAAGCTCAACGAGCTGAAGGAAAAGGGCGCCCTTTCCTCCGAGGAGTTCGACAAGGCGAAGGCGAAGCTGCTCGCCTAGAGCACGCCGGCAAGACCGCGCGCGACCAGATAGAGCCCGATCGTCGTCGCGACGACGATCACTATCTGGCGCGCGTGGCGCGCCATCCACTCATTCACCCCTTCGACCTTTGCCTGCGTCGCCTCGGGTGCGAAGGAGTAGCCCAACAGCGGTACCTCGGCGAGGACGAACATGATCAGGTTGAAGAGGACGACCGCGAAGAACTGCCTGCCGGTGCCCTGTTGTCCCTGGGCGATGTCCTTGAGCGCGACCAGGTAGAAGGCTCCGGGCAGGTTGAGCACGACGCCGACGGCGAAGGCGATCGGCGCGGTGCCGCGGTTGAGTACGCGCTGCGACCAGGGGTCGCGGGCCGGTCGGGCCGCCTTACGCTCGCGCCTTCGTTCCTCGATGCGAGCGTCGCGGTCGGTCGCCAGCGCGTAGGCGACGATCAGCGCCAGCACCCCAACGGTGAAGTTGACGATCGGGTCGGCTGCCGGGCTCGACCCCGAAAACGCCGCAAGGCTGCTGAGCGAACTGACGATCGCCATCCCGACGGCGATGCTGGTCAGCATCCCGCCGAACAGGTAGGCGGCCAGCAGCCGCTGCGGCCGCGGCCGGTGCAAAACCACGATCACGACAGCAAGGATCGCGGGGGAGACGGCCGAAGCCACAGCAAGGATTAGCACATTGACCAAGGGCGGGGGCACCCTACCCATCGCGTCCCCCGCTGACTTCGCCTTTAGGAGTCCAATAGCACCGGAAAAGGCGAAGTCAGCGGTCGGGGCGCGGGGGATTTCTCCTGCAAGGCGCCCGATTTTGCAATCAAAGTTGCAAGTTATTAGCAACTCCTAACATTTTTTCGGCCACTTCGCTAGCCTGCGCCGCCGATGCGCGCTTCCTCTCGCGGTAACTCTTGGCGGCTGCTGCTGCCCGCAGCGCTGCTCTTTGCTGTCCTCTGCATGGCCGCTTCGGCTCCTGCCAAGGATCTCGAAGAAAAGCTCCACGCCACTCAGGGCAAGCTCAGCCACGTGCGCGAAAGTCAGAGTGCGTTGGCGACGACGATTGCCGAACAGAACCACGCAATCGACTCGATGATCGGCGAAGTCTCTGCCCTGCGTCAGCGCCAAGCCGCGGTCGAGTCGGAACTCGCCGCAAAGCAGGACGAACTCGACCAGGCGACCGCGAAGCTGGCCGCCGACAAGCATCGCCTCGCCTTGGTTCGCGCCCGGCTGCATCGGGCGCTCGGGGTACTGCGCCAGCGCCTCGTGGCGATGTATGAGGCCGGTAGCCCGGACATGCTGAACGTCGTCCTCGACTCGGCCAGCTGGTCGGAAGTCACCACCCGCGCCGACTACCTCAACCAGGTGCAGGAATATGACGACTCGGTTGCCGCCCGCGTCAAGGGCCTGCGTGATCAGGCCCGGGCCGCCGTCAAGCGGATGACCAGCGTGCGCATCCAGATCAAGGAGGCCCGCGACGCGATCGCCGTCAAGGAGCGTGAAGTCGCCTCTGCCAAGCAGGCCGCGGAGGCTCGCTTCGCCGAACTGAAGTCGGCCCAGGCGGCGCGCCAACAGGCGCTCGAATCGCTCGAGTCGCGCGAAGAAGCGCTGAGCAACAACCTATCGGCGATCTCCGAACAGATCGAGAGCACCACCGGCGCTCCGGCGCAGGTGACCGGCACCCCGGCACCGCTGACCCCCGGCGAGGCCGCCGAATACATCTCCGAAAGCCAGGCCAGCGTCCCCAGCGCCGCCCCCGCCGCGATCGCGGGCGCGATCGAAGCCGCCAACTCGATCGCGACTACCCCCTACATCTGGGGCGGTGGCCACGGCTCATTCGAATCCTCAGGCTATGACTGCTCCGGCGCAGTCAGTTTCGCTCTTCACGGCGGCGGCTTCCTCTCCAGTCCGCTCGACTCGACCGGCCTCGAGACCTGGGGCGCCCCGGGCCCGGGGCACTGGATCACCGTCTACGCCAACGCCGAACACGCCTGGATGATCATCGCCGGCCTAGCTTTCGACACCGTAGGCGGCCCCGGCCCCCGCTGGCACTCCTCGCCAGTCGATTCCCCGGAAGGCTTTATAGCGCGGCACCCTCCGGGCTACTAAACCGCCCGTTTAGGCGACGGTGCTGGTTTGTGACCACGCGCCGGCGTTGCCGCGGCTGACGTGGATCACGCCCTCGAAGCCTTCTCGCTGCAGGATCGAGGCAGCCAGGCCGCTGCGCTTGCCCGCCTTGCAGATCGTCGCGATCGGGCGCTCGCGGGGCAGTTCGCTGAGGCGGTCGCGGAGCTGGGCGAAGGGGATGTGGATCGAGCCGGGGACGTGGCCTTCGGCGTACTCGGCGTCGCCGCGCACGTCGAGGACCTGCGGGCCCTCGCCCGACTCGATCCGGCGCGCCAGCTCCGCCAGGTCGATCGCCTCGATCCGTGCCACCGGCCGGTCCTCTGCTCGCCAGGCGGTCATCCCGCCGCCGAGGAAGCCGCGCACCTCGAGGCCGACCGCGGCGAGCAGCTCCGCCGCCTCCAGCTCGTTGCCATCTGAGGCGGCGACGACGAGCAGCTCGGCATCGACCGGAACCATCTCGGCAACCTTGGTGGCGAAACCGGTGTCATAGGCGGAGGCGCTGATCGAGCCGGGGATGTGGGCCTCGTCGAACTGCTCGTTGGTGCGCGAGTCAATCGCAAGCGCGCCGGCCGCGATTGCCGCCTCAAAGCCGTGCGGGGTCAGCCGCGTTGGCGCTCCAATCGATTCGACCAGCGGCCCGCGGTTGAGTGAGACGATGTGGGCGACGTTGGGCGGCTTGGTGCCGATCGTGGCGATTGCGTCCTCAACAAACTCGGCCTCACTGCCGAAGCTGAGGGCGCGGTTGTGGCGCTTCTCAAAACCGATCGTCGAGCAGGTCTTAAGGTCGATCCCGGAGCTACCGCAGAGCGAGCCGCCTAGGTGTCCGGGCCAGACCTCGGTCTCCTCGGGCAGCGCCAGCAGCCGCTCGTGCAGGGAGCGGAAGATGTCGGCGGCACCCTCACGCGGATCGATCGCGAGGTCGGGGCGGGCGACGTCGCCGACGAAGAGCGAGTCTCCCGTCAGCAGCGCCCAGGGATCGTCGCCGCGCGCCGCGTCGCGCAGCAGGAAGGACGTGTGCTCGGGGCGGTGGCCGGGAGTATGAATCGCCTCGATCGTCGCTCCCTCGCCCAACTCCAACGTCCAGCCATCGGCAAAGGCCTCGTGTGGGTACTCCGCCTCCGCCAGTTCGTGGACGTGAATCGTCGCTCCGGTGGCGCGGGCGAGGCGGCCGTGGCCAGAGACGTGGTCGGCGTGGTTGTGTGTCTCCAGCACGTGCTCGATCCGCACCCCGTGCAGGCGACTCAGGTGCAGGTAGGGGTCGATGTCCCACTGCGGGTCGACCACGGCGGCGACGCCGGAGGCGGTGTCGCCCACCAGGTAGGAGGCACAGCCGAGGTCCTCGTGGATGATCTGGCGAAAGAGCATTGGTCAGTCGCTTTCCGAAGCTGCGTTGGAACGGTTACGGTTCGGTCAGCGTACCGGCGAGGGAAGGAGCGAAATGGCAGGCGAGGCCAGCACTGACTTGGAGAAGGAGCTCAACGCCCTCTTGGAGGTGGAGCGCTTCGAGCCCTCGGAGGAGTTCCGCGAGCAAGCCCTGTGGAACGACCCGGCGGTATACGAGCAGGCGGCAGCGGACCCCGAGGCCTGGTGGCTGCGCCAGGCGACTGATCTGATCGAGTGGGTCGAGCCGCCGACCCAGGGCCTCGACGAGTCCAACCCGCCCTTCTACAAGTGGTTTGCCGACGGCAAGCTGAACGCTTCCGCGAACTGCCTCGATCGCCACGTCGGGGCGGGGAACGGCGATCGCGTCGCCTATCTCTGGCGCGGTGAGGAGGGGGAGGAGCGCGAGATCACCTACGCCGGCCTGCTCGCCGACACCCAGCGCTTTGCCAATGCGCTGCGTGACCACGGGATCGGCAAGGGCGACGTGGTCGGGATCTACCTGCCGATGATCCCCCAGGTCGCGGTGGCGATGCTGGCCTGCGCCCGGATCGGCGCGATCCACAACGTCGTCTTCGGCGGCTTCTCGGCCGAGGCGGTGCGTGAGCGGATGGAGTTCTCCGAGGCCAAGGCGCTGGTCACCGTCGACGGCGCCCGGCGCAAGGGCAAGACCGCGCCGGTCAAGCCGCAGGTCGACGAGGTGATCGGCGACGTCGGCTCGATCGAGACGATCTTCGTCGTCCGCCACACCGGGGCGGAGTGCGCGATGCAGGAGGGCCGCGACGTCTGGTTCGAGGACGCCTGCGCCGCCGCCGATCCGGAGTGCGCACCGGAGCCGATGAACGCCGAGGATCCGCTCTACATCCTCTACACCTCGGGCTCGACCGCGAAGCCGAAGGGCATCCTCCACACCACCGGCGGCTACCTGACCGGCGTCGCCTACACGCACCGCTACGTCTTCGATCTCAAGCCCGAGGAGGACGTCTACTGGTGCGCAGCCGACGTCGGCTGGGTCACCGGGCACTCCTACATCGTCTACGGGCCGCTCGCCAACGGCGCCACCAGCGTCATGTTCGAGGGCGCACCCGACTACCCCGACAAGGACGTCTGGTGGGAGATCGTCGAGCGCTACGGGGTGACGATCCTCTACACCGCGCCAACGGCGATCCGCGCCTGCATGAAGTGGGGGCCGGAGCACCCCGGCGGCCACGACCTGACCTCACTGCGACTGCTGGGCAGCGTCGGCGAGCCGATCAACCCGAAGGCCTGGCTCTGGTACCACAAGGTGATCGGCGGCGAACGCTGCCCGATCGTCGACACCTGGTGGCAGACCGAGACCGGCCAGATCATGATCTCGCCGCTGCCGGGGATAACCGCGACCAAGCCCGGCTCGGCTACGGCGCCGCTTCCGGGCGTCGACGCCGCGGTCTTCGACGACGATGGCGAGCCGGTCGAGGGAGGGGAGGGGCTGCTGGTTCTGCGCCGGCCCTGGCCGGGGATGCTGCGCACGCTCTATCGCGAGGACGAGCGCTTCATCGAGACCTACTTCTCCCGCTTCGGCAAGCAGACCTACCTGGTCGGCGACGCGGCGCGCTGTGATTCAGATGGCTACTTCTGGGTGCTGGGACGGATCGATGACGTGATCAACGTCTCCGGTCACCGCCTCTCGACGGCGGAGGTCGAGTCGGCGATCGTCTCCCACCCAAAGGTTGCTGAGGCGGCGGTGATCGGCCAGTCCGACGAGGACACCGGCCAGGCGATCTGCTCCTTCGTCACCCTCGAGGGTGACTACGAGGGCAGCGACGAGATGGTCACCGAGTTGCGCGACCACGTCGCCGAGCGGATTGGCAAGTTGGCTCGGCCGAAGCGGGTGATCTGGTCTGGCGACTTGCCGAAGACGCGCTCCGGAAAGATCATGCGCCGCCTCCTGCGCGACATTGCCGAGGGCCGCGAGCTGGGCGACGTGACGACGCTGCGCGATCCGGACGTGATGGAGGAGCTGGAGGCGAAGGTTGCCGAACGGCAGGACGGCGAGGGCTGAAATACATCTCTAGCGGGATGGATTTCAGTGAGCGCGTTCGTCGACCATCCGCTCGACCGCAATCTCGAGCGCCTGCAGCTGTTCCTGGACTCCGCGTAGCTCGCGCAGGGCGATCTCCTCTACTGAAGCTTGCTCGCTCTCCAACTCCTGCTCGATCTCGGCGATTTCGGGGCTGAGGAAGCGCTGGGCGAAGGCGCCGGTGAGCAGAGCGACGAAGCCGATGCCGACGATCAGGATGAAGGTTGAGACGACCTCGCCGCCGGTTGTTGTCGGGTAGATGTTCGAGCCGAGCGTGGTCATCGTCGTCACCGCCCAGTAGATCCCGTCCCAGTCGGTGAGGTGCTGGGTGTGTTTCTCGAAGGCGACGAAGAGGGCGCCGCCGCCGACCACGGTCAGGACGGCGAGCAGCATCGCGTAGTGCAGCCCCTCAAGCGAGAAGACCTCCCGCGAGAGCTGCGCCAGGCGCAGCAGCCGCAGCAGGCGCAACAGTCGCAGCGCCCGCAGGCCTTGCAGCCCGGCCGGCAGGACCGGGGGTGTGAGGAAGACAATGACGAGGTCAAGGGGGTTGTGGCGCAGCCAGGCCCGGCGGTCGGGAACCACGGCCAACATCACCACCAACTCGATCGCGAAGGCGATCCAGGTGACCCAGTTAAGGACCCGTGCGACATCCTCCAGCGCCCCGCCCGGATGGGACTCGGAGATCGCCACCATCGGGATCGTCAGCGCCGCCGCGACCATCATCGGTGCGTTCAGCCGTTCCGCGACCCGCGTGCTCCGCGCATCCATTCCGGGCGCGTAATGCACCGCCTGTGTTTGCGTCGCAGGCCCCATCCGCGTCTGATTCGACGCGACCGCCGCAGTGCCTACTTCAAGCGCCTATCCAGCTCGGGGGTGGGGCGAGTCGCTGGTCTCAGAAGCGACAAGACCCGCCGGAGCGGGTCGAGTCTGGTGATGCGGGGAACCACCCCGCTGGCATCTTCAAGCGAATGACACCCGTTCGCCGAAGGCTACCACCAGACTCGACCGCTTCATCTATCTGCGGAGGGCGCCGGAGTCGAACCGGATCCGACGGTTGATCGGACACATCGGGTGTCATCCGAGCAAAGACACCAGTCTTCATCACCCTCCTGCCAGCGATGCTAATGACGAAAATCTCCCCAATCGCGACCGTCACTCAATGGCACAGTGATGTGACAGGTACTTAACTTGGAGTCAAAGCAGCTCGACCGGGCTGCCGTGGTAGCCGACCCGAGCGAGGTGGCGGGTCTCGCCGCTGGGCCAGGTCGTCAGGTGGACATCCGCCCGTTCTCCGCCTGGCTCCATACGGAGCCAGGCAAGCGGAGCATCTGCTGTTGCTCGTTCCCCGCCGGCCTGGATATTGGTGTGAAAGGCGCTCCGTTCCTTGTCGCTCAGATACTGGCTGACGATCGAGTGGTACAGGACGGTGGCTTGTCCTGGCGTCGGCTCGGACAGCATCCGCTTCGTCCACGCCGTGGCGGGTTCCCGGTCGACCTGCACGGGCAGCTCCGAGGCGACCTTCAGAGCCGCCTGCATCCGCGCAATTCGATCCGCCTGGTCGGGCCAGATGTAGGCGAGGAGCGTCAGGCGGCCCTGCTCGGTCGTCGGATCGATCGGTGAGGCGTCGCAGCCGTGGCGGGCGCCGATCTCGATGGTGGGCGGGAGGGCTGGAGCGTTGCCTTCGAGCTCGAAATCCAGCTGCACCGGCGAGTCGGTCGGTCCCCAGGAGAATCCCCCAGTCTCGTAGCGGTACCGGTCCCAGCGAAGGTTTAGCCCGGCGCTTGCCCCCACCTCCAGCAACCGCAGCGGCATGCCGGTCTCAGCGGCGACCGCCATGAACCCGAAGAGGAGCGCGTTGCAGCGGCCGACCTCGTTCGTCTGCACGGGCAGCTCGACCAGCTCGTGCAGCTCGGCGCCATTGCGGCTCACCACCTCGCGGAGCTCCTCCCAGGCGCGAATGGGGTCGCCATTGGCATAGGCATCGGCCAGGGCGGGCTCCCTCCCCGCCAGGATCAGACGGTTGACGGCGCCCATCAGCCGCAGCCCCAGCACCGAGAGCTGGGGATCGTCCTCATGCCCGCGCAAGGGCTCGGTAACGGGGCCACCCGCCTCGACGTCCTCGGCCGCCCGTTCCAGCAGGCCGGCATAAAGAGGCGAGCCGATCTTGCCGCACATTTCCGCCTGCCAGCGCAGTTGCCCCGCGATCGCCGTCTCTACCGCCTCCGTCACCGGCCAGATCCTAGGCCCGCTCACGCCAAATGTCCCGGTGACTTCGTCTTTATGCGTGCTATTGGACTCATAAAGGCGAAGTCAGGGAGATAGTTTGCTAAACTAATTATCAAGGCTAATTAATGGACGAGACCGTTGACACTCCGCTCACCGAGTCCGCTGCGCGGTTGCGGATGGCGATCGTGCGGACGGCGCGGCGGCTGCGGCAGGAGGCGGCGGGAAGCGGGGGGGAGCTGACCCCGACCGCGGTCGCGGCCCTGGCGACCGTCGAGCGGCATGGTCCCCTCACCCCCAGCGAGTTGGCCAAGATCGAGCGGATCAAGCGACCGACCGCGACCCGCATCCTGCGCGTCTTGGTTGAGGCCGGCTTGGTCGATCGCGCTCCCGATCCCGCCGACGGTCGCAGCGCCTTGGTCAGCGTCAACGCTGCCGGTCGCGAGCGATTGCGCCGCCTGCGCGGGCGCAAGAACGCCTACCTGGCGCGCCGCATGCGCGACCTGCCAGGCGAGGACCTGCGCATCCTGGACCGGGCGGCGGAGATCCTCGAGGGAATCCTGGAGGAGTCTCGGTGAGCGCCGGGCTGCGGCGCAGCTTCGACTCCCTCTCCGTCCCCAACTACCGCCGTTACTTCGCCGGGCAGCTGGTCTCGCTGTCGGGTAACTGGATGCAGACGGTGGCCGCGGTCTGGCTGGTTCTCACCCTGACCGGCAGTGGCGTCGCCGTAGGTCTCACCACCGCTTTGCAGTGCCTGCCGATGCTGCTTTTCGGCGCCTGGGGCGGACTGCTCGCCGACCGCTTTCCAAAGCGCAAGCTGCTGATGGTGACCCAGTTGCTGATGGCCCTTCCCGCCATCGCCCTGTTCGCTGTGACTGACGCTGGCATTGCCGCGCCCTGGATGGTCTATATCGCGGTCTTCGCGATGGGAGCCGTCAACGCGGTCGACAACCCGACCAGACAGAGCTTCGTGATCGAGATGGTCGGCCCCGACCGCGTCGTCAACGCGGTCAGCCTCAACAGCGTCATCGTCCAGTCGGCGAGGATCGTCGGACCTGCCTTCGCCGGGCTGCTGATCGCTGGGTTTGGCGTGGCACCGTGCTTTGCCGTCAACGCCTTCACCTTTGCCGCGATGATCCTGGCCCTCGCGCGGATGGACCGGACGCAGCTGCGTCCGGCGCCTCGGGCGGCGCGTGAGCCGGGTGCGATCCGGGCCGGCCTGCGCTACGTCCGTGCCACCCCTGAGCTCGCCGTCCCGCTCGCCCTGATGGCGCTGGTAGGCACCTTCGGCTTCAACTTCCAGGTGGTCCTGCCGCTGTTGGCGCGGTTCAGCTTCGGCGGCGGTGCCGGCACCTACGCTGCCCTGGTTTCGGCGATGGCGGTCGGCTCGGTCGTCGGTGCCCTGATCACCGGTGCCCACGGCCGCACCTCGTCGCGCCTGATCACCGCGGCGGCGCTCGCCTTCGGCACCTTCGCCCTGTTTGCTGCCATGGCGCCAGGCCTGATCGTCGAGCTCGCGGCGCTGATCGTGCTCGGCGCCGCTGCAGTGACTTTCGCCGCATCGATCAACTCTTCGCTCCAGCTCGCCGTTGCCCCCCACATGCGCGGCCGGGTGATGGCGCTCTACTCCGTCGTCTTCCTCGGCTCGACCCCGATCGGCGGTCCCCTGGCGGGTTGGCTTTCGGAGGCCTACAGCCCGCGGATTGCGCTGCTGCTTGCCGCCTCGGCCGGACTCTCGGCCGCGTGGGCCGCGCACGTCGCGTTGGGCCGGCGCCCGCCGCGTCCCGAGAGCCAGAACAGCACCGCGAAGACAGCGAGCCCGAGGACGTTGAGCGCCAGCTTGTAGTCGAGCTCGACCGAGCCAAAGATGTCTTCGCGGCTAGGACGCGTGGTTGGGACCAGCCCGGCAGCGCTGAAGAGGCCGTCGACGGCGAGCGCGGCGAGGATCATCGTCACCAGCATCAGGGCGACGATTCGAATTGTGAAGGGCCAGCCGTAGTACTTGCGGTAGATCGCGATGATCGGCAGCACGATCAGGTCGGCGAAGATGAAGGCCATCACCCCGGCAAAGCTGATCCCGCCCGACCAGAGCACCGCAGCTAGGGGGATGTTGCCGATCGAGCAGACAAAGCTGAGCACGGCGATCAGCGGCCCGACGATCACGTTCTCGAGCGTCACGACCCAGCCGGGGGCGTCGGTGACGAAGAGGCTGTTGAAGAAGTCATTGCCGAGCAGGCCGATGAAGCCGGCAAGTAGGAAGCCGACGCAGATCTCCTTCCAGAGCATCCGCCAGTCGCCGCGGAAGTTGTCGGCGACCTCGGTCCAGCTCGCCGAGGAGAGCAGGCGCTCGTGCCAGGCCAGCGGTCTGCCACTGTCCCCACTGCCGTGATCGTGCTGATGGCCCGCCTCGGCCTCCTGGGCGTGGGCGCGCGCCCGCTCCTCTAGTCGTGGTGAGACGAAGGCGCGCAGCAGCACCGTCATCAGCACGATCATCACGATGCCACCGACGTACTCGCCGAGGGTGAACTGCCAGCCGAGCAGCACCCAGAGCACCAGCCCCAGCTCCCAGACGAGGTTGGTCGAGGCGAACTGGAAGGCAAGGGCGGAGGCGGCGGAGGCACCCTTTTGGAAGAGGCTCTTGGCGATCGCGATCGCCGCGTAAGAGCACGACGAGGAGGCGGCGCCCAGGCCCGTGGCCCAGGCGATTGGCTTGGCACCGTTGCCCGAGAGTGTCGCTTGGATCCGCTCCCGCGGCACCCAAGCCTGGACCACGGCGGAGATCGCGAAGCCGAGTACCAGTGCCCACCAGACCTCATAGGCCATCAGCAGGGATTGCTTGAGGCCTTCGGCGATCGTGCCCATGGCGTCACCGTAGCAAATACCCCCCAGGGGTATATAATCAGCCGATACCGAGGCGTCGTGATCGCTCGAGGGCTCGCGCGACGATCTCCTCTAGGCCCGGAACTTCACCATCCCGCATCAGCACCCGTCCGCCGACCACAGTGGTGTCGACGACGGATCCGTTCGCCGCGTAGACCAGATCGGAATACAGGTCTCCCAGACTGAGCTCGGGTGTGCTCCTTCGTAGCAATAGAAAGTCCGCCGGTTCCCCGACCCGAAGCTTGCCGGCGCCGAGCAGGGGCGCACTGGCGCCGGTCGCTATGCGCCAGGCCTCCTCGGCAGGAAGGACCGTCGGGTCGCCTGCGGCCTGGCGTTGCGCCAGGGCGAAGACCTTTAGGTCCGAGAGCAGGTCGAGTGAGTCATTGGACCCCGCGCCGTCGGTGCCGAGCCCGACCGCGACGCCCGCCCGCCGGGCTGCTGGATAAGGAAGGACCCCACCGACGGCCAGCTTCATGTTGGCAACCGGGTTGGCGACGACCGTGCAGCCCCGCTCGGCAACCAGCTCCAGCTCGGCCTGGTCGAGCCAGACGCCGTGGGCAAGGACGGTGCGTGGGCCCAGGATCCCCAGACGGTCAAGGTAGGCGGCCGGACGCACCCCGTGCCGCTCCAGACACTCGTTCACCTCCTGCTCGGTCTCGGAGAGATGGATGTGGACCGGCAGCCCCCGCTCTACTGCCAGCTCGGCGGTCCAGCGCAAGAGCTCCTCACTGACCGTGTAGATCGAGTGCGGGGCGAGGGCGGGTCCGACTTCTGGCCCGAACTCGGCCAACTCCTCGAGCGCGCCTCGGGCTGCCTCTTGCATCGCTGCTGTGTTGCCGTCGACGTCGAAGAGCGGTCCTCCGATCGTGGCCCGCAGCCCCGAGTCCCGCACCGCGCGTGCCGTCGCGGCCGGGTGCCAGTACATGTCCCAGAAGCGAGTGGTGCCGGTGCGGACCATCTCGGCGCAGGCGAGGCGAGTCCCCCAGTAGACGTCATCGGGTTCGAGCTTCGCCTCGACCGGCCAGATCACCTCGCGCAGCCAGCGCATCAGCGGCAGGTCGCCGCCCCAGCCGCGAAATAGGGTCATCGCGGCGTGGGTGTGGCCGTTGACCAAGGGTGGAGTCAGGAGAGCGCCGTCGGCATCGATTGTCTCGTCGCTCGGATCCGACTCAACGCCATGGCCCAACGCGGAAATCGTGCCGCGCTCACAGCGCACCCCCACCTCTTCGCCATTGAGGATGGCGCCGAGGATGGTGAGCGTCCCGGTCGCCGCGCCGCTCACCGCCCTACCGCGCCGAGCCGTGGCAGCACCGCCGCCAGCCCATCGTGCAGTAGCAGGGCATTGGCCGCTCGCGCCGATTCGAGTTCCAAGACCTCCAGCGAGCCAGTGCCGATTCCGTTGGCGAGGTTGTCGACGAGGCATACCGCGGCATAGGAGAGGCCCAGCTCGCCGGCGACAATGCACTCCGAGGCGATGGTCATCCCGACCACGTCTGCGTAGGCGGACATCAGGCGGATCTCGGCGGGTGTCTCGAAGCGGGGGCCGATCGCCTGCCAGTAGACGCCTCCGTCGCGTAGTTCTCCAGTACCCGTCGGCCAGGCGGAAAGGACTTCCTGGCGCAGGTTTAGCGTGAACCCCGGCACGCCATGGGCACGCTCGTCGGAGAAGATCGAAAGGCCGAGATGCAGGGCAATGAAGTCGTCGGGGCAGACCAGGCTCCCAACCGGGAGGTCGGGGCTCAGCGAGCCGACCGAGCCGATTGCGAGCACGCGGTCACAGCCCTGCTCCACAAGTGGTCTTAGGTTGGCCGCGTGGTCGATTTCATGCGGAAGCCTGTGAACATCGTCGCCGTGGCGCTGCACGATCGCGGCGCCGTGTGCCGCTGCCGCCGCGGCGATCGTCTTGCCGCCCGGTCCCAGCCCGCTGCTACCCAGTATCACTGCCAGCCTCCCCATTGCATCCGATCCTAAGCCCAGCGGTCCGAGAGTTGTATGCATCCACCCATAGCGGGTGCCCGCGTCGCTTATGGTGGGCTGGTGGCGGAAAGGCCGTCAGGAAGGGATGAGAGCGAGGATGCGCGCCTCGACCGCAACCTCGGAGAGCTGCTGCAAGAGCTCCGGGTTGCCCTGCCCGGGGTCCAGGTTCTCTTCGCCTTCCTCCTAGCGGTTCCGTTCCAGCAGAATTTCAACGAGATTTCGCCTTTTGAGAAGAAGGTTTATTTCTCCACGCTGCTCTGTACCGCGCTCTCGGCAGTGCTGCTGATTGCGCCGACCTCCTACCACCGGATGACCTTTCACCTGCAACAGAAGCACGAGCTCATCTTCCTTGCCAACCGCTTCGCAATCGCCGGACTCTCCTTTCTCGCGCTGGCGATGACAGGGGCGATCGTGCTGATCACCGACCTTCTCTTCGGAGGGGTCGCGACCGTTGTCACCGGCGTCGCGACGGCATTGACCTTCGTCACCCTCTGGTACGTGCTGCCGTTGCGTCGCCGCCTCAGTCTGGCGAGGAACGAACGGCTCTGAAGCGATCGCCCCAGAGGCCAACCATCTCGTCGGCAAATTCATCAGTGAGGGGCATCTCTGCAGCTTCTTCGAAGAGCATTTCGAGGTCCAGCTCCCAGACGTAGATCTTCAGATCGAGTGAGACCGCGAGTTCGCTGCTGACGCGCTCTTCGATCATCGAGTACGCCTCTCGAAGCGTCATTACGTTGGTTCTTTTGTCGGCGGCGAAGATCGCCATCGCGTCCGGGCCTGCTTTCGCGATGCGCCAGCGGTGCTCGTTCTTTCGCTCCTCGTAATCGTCGATCGTCTCGTCTTCGGTCATCGCCTCGACTAGATCGGCCACTCGTTCGCCAAATCGCTCCCGTATCTCGCTGACCTCCATGTCACTCTTCTCGACCACGTCGTGCAGTAGGGCCGCGACCAGTATCTCGTCGCCGTAATGGTGCCCGATCAGGATCTCGGCAACCGCGAGCGGATGCTCGATGTAGGGCAGTCCGTCGCTGCCGCGGCGGAGCTGGCCTGCATGGGCGCGGTGGGCTGTCTCCAGCGCATCCTTGACCAAGTCCGATCTCTCGGCCGCGGCATCGACTCCAGGCGTCAACGACATCCGGAGCGCAGCGTAGCGGGCGTCGCTCATCGGTCTGATTCTGGTACTCAGCTTGCAGCAGCGGCCGCTCGCGCGGGCAGCTCGTACTCCGTTCGCTCGACCGCCAGCTCGATCTCCGCTGGGTCGCTCCCCAGCTCCTCCCAGCGTTCCTGCGCCTCACCAGCGAGTAGATCAAGCTGCGCGTCAGAGTGCATCGGATCATGGTGAAAGAGGACCGTGCGGCGGGCGCTCGAGCGACGAGCAAAGGAGATCGCGTGAGATAGAGACGAGTGCCCCCAGCCAATGTGGTCGGGGTACTCGGCGTCGGTGTACTGGCCGTCATGGATCAGCAGCGATGCGTCGCGAGCGAGCGCCAGGCCGGAGATCCAGTCCTCCTCGAGTGTGTCGAGGTCAGCGCCCAGGGCGGGCTCGTGGTCGGGGATGTAGGCAAGCGAGGAGTCGCCGTCGTCGATTCGGTAGCCGAGAGTCGGACCGCGGTGAGAGACCGAAGCGGCGCGGATCCGTGCCGGACCGATCTCCCACTCGGCCTCAGGGCAGTGACGAAAGGAGACGTCGCAGGGCAGCTCGCGAACCTCGACCGGTGAGAGCGGCGCCGAGATATAGCGGGCGATGCGATCCCGTAGCGAGGCCTCCGGTGAGGCCGGTCCCCAGATCACGATCTCGGTCTGAGCCCGAAAGGCGGGGGCGAAGAAGGCGAGGCCCTGGATGTGGTCGAGGTGGAGATGGGTGAGGAGGATGTGGAGGCGGGCAGGCTCAGCCGCGATGGCGAGCCCGAGGCTGCGGATGCCGGTGCCGGCGTCGAGCGCCAGTAGCGAGCCGTCGGAGAGGGTGACGCCGACGCAGGAGGTGTTGCCGCCATAGCGGATCGTCTCCGGCCCCGGAGAAGGGATCGAGCCGCGTGTGCCCCAGAGCTTGACCTTCATCTCAGCTCGGTGTCCCGTTGTTTGAGGTGGCGGGCCAGAAGACTGCGATTGCTCCCTGGGAGCCGTGGGCGGTGAGAATTGGGAAGGCTGAAGCCTCGACCCGGTGGCGTGTGCCGTCGGCAGAGCTGATCTCGAAGTCGGCGTGCGCCGGGCGGCCGTTTCGCACCGCCACCACTAGCGGCAGCTCGTCGTAAGGGATTGGCTCACCACTCTGGTCGAAGGGTCCGAAAAGCGACCCCCACTCATCGGGCCCAACGGCGCCCAACTCCTCAAAGCGCTTGCCAAGCAGCATCCCAGCGGCCTCGTTGTAGAAGACGAGGACTCCGCCCTCGTCGACCAGGAAGGCCGGAGTTGAGAGCGCAGACATCAGGTTGCGAGCAAGGATCAGCTCGAGGGGTCTCTGCGTCACGGTTGTCACTTTAGATAGTTGGGATTGCCACAGCCAGGCGGGGGCCGCGGATCGAGCTGGCGAAACGAGACGGTTACCTTCGAACCCGGAGCCCTCCGACTGCGTGAGGTTGATCACTTTGACCCGTTGCTGTGGGTGGCGCGATGGGATCGAGTACGGTCCGTTTTCCGATGGAGGCCGCTACGCAAGCTCAGACCGAGAAGCCGGCCGTCGAGCCCGCGCGTGAGCCGAGCCCGATGTACAGGACGGCGATGGCGGTCTGTCGGCCGGCGGCGATCTGGGGCAGGCTGGAGGTGGAGGGGCTCGAGGCGCTGCCTGAGAGTGGGCCGGTGTTGGTCGTCGGCAACCACGACAGCCACTGGGACCCAGTCACGGTCGGCGTCGCCGCGATTCGGCGTCGCCAGATCAAAGCGTTGGCGAAGGCAGAACTCTGGAATGTGCGCGGCCTGGCCCCGATCCTCAACGGCATGGGCCAGATCCCGATCGAGCGCGGCGCCGGCGATGCAGACGCCCTGGCTCGGGCGATCGAGGAACTGCAACGCGGCGCCTGCATCGGCGTCTTCCCCGAGGGCACGCGCTCGCGCGGCAACGTGTTACGAGCGCGCAGCGGCGTCGGCCGCCTGGCTCTCGAGGTGCCCGAGGCGAAGCTGGTCTGCGTAGCGATCGAGGGCACGACTGGCTACACCCGCTTCCCGAAGCGCCCCCGCGTCCGCACCCGGTTCTTCGAGCCGAAGGGTGGCCAGGCTCAGCCTGGCGAGGACCCCGGCGAGCTGGCGGCCCGGCTCCTGGCCGAGATCCGCGAGCTGGTCCCGCCGGCTGGTCCTGGACGTAAGCAGTCTTAGGCAGACGATTCCATCGTTGCGCTGGATGTAGAGGGAGCCTGGCCGCCCTTCTGGCGAATTGAGCACCACGCGCGAAGCGCGTGGTGCAATGAGGAGCGCGGCCTACGGCCGCGCAATAACCGGATTGCATTTCCGCCGCTT